>Ga0210057_1005522_pt1 | contig 16211 bp, 17 predicted proteins | sample CryGeyCG2114_010_2_FD_183968 | JGI IMG/M metagenome (GOLD analysis project Ga0210057, IMG submission 183968) | Groundwater microbial communities from aquifer - Crystal Geyser CG10_big_fil_rev_8/21/14_0.10 (SPAdes) (version 2) | ecosystem: Environmental > Aquatic > Deep subsurface > Groundwater ...
AACATCTTTTGTGCTGACTGCCCGAATCTTCTGCGCCATCTCTTCCGCTCCCACTAATTCCCTATCCAGAAGCTCCTGTTCACCATAAAAAAAGGCTAAATCGTCAGATGTCTCGAGGCCAAGCATCATCTTACCTACAATATAATCCTTAACCTTCTGCAATTCTTTTGCACCCAACTCCTCTTCTTTTAATATCTTGAATTCTTCCGCAATAGCTTTCACTGAGTCCAAAAGCCTCTCATTCCCCACACCAGCCCAAGCCATAAGATAACCGTGATCTGTGTACATATCAGCTCCTGCTTTGACATAATAGGCGGCCCCCATTTGTTCTCTTACCTTACTGAACAGCCTCGAGCTCATGCCATCTCCCAGGGCGGTGGCCAAAACCTCAAGGGCATACCTTCTCTTGTCGAACCTATCATAGGCTCTTACGCCCAACACAAGGTGGGTTTGATCAGAATCTTTTTTCGTTGAATGAAGCATGGGTTCACTCTGACTTTCTTTGACGGGCAACTTTCCTTTCTTAGGATTCTTTTCCATTCCCCCAAAGATCACTTTCACTTTTTCCATCGCGGTGGATGGATCTACTGCCCCTGAGATTATTACTACGGTTGCCTCTGGCACGTAGTGATCTTTTTTATACTGAATAAAGTCATTTCTAGTGAGAGATCTAATGTTCTCCTTGGGGCCCACTATAGGCATACCAGCTGGCTGATCTCCGTAGAGAAGGGTGACAAAATCATCCGCCACTTGTCGCATGGGAGTATCTGCCAGCATATTGATCTCCTCTATCACTGGACCCCTTTCTTTATCTATCTCTTTTTCGTCAAAAACTTGATTGAGATATATATCAGAAACCACATCCAAAGCTTTATCAAAATGACTCTTATCTACTTTGGCGTAGTAACCGGTATACTCATGTCCAGTGAAGGCATTATAGATTGCCCCTATCTCATCTAGCTCAGTACTGATCTCGAGAGCTGTGGGGCGCTTTTTGGTCCCCTTAAAACACATGTGTTCTAAAAAGTGGGAGATACCGTTGATCTCTTTCGTTTCATATTTCGATCCGGTTTCAACCAAAACCAGAACCGTTACTGCTGGGTTATCTTTTTGAGGAGTGACGATTACTCTCAGGCCGTTATCTAGAACGGTTTTGTGTGTTTCCATAATATTTCTTTATGCTTGTAGTGCTTTCTCCAGGTATTCTCCTAGCTCCACTATGGCGATACGCTCTTGTCTCATTGTGTCTCGATCGCGTACGGTGACCTGACTATCTTCGATTGAATCGAAGTCGACTGTGACACAATAGGGAGTCCCTATTTCATCCTGCCGACGGTATCGTTTACCGATGCTTTGGGTCACATCATAGTCCGTAACGAACCTTTCTTGCAAATTTTCGGTGATCTTTTGCGCTATTTTAGTGAGCTCGGGCTTATCAGAAAGGGGCAGCACGGCTACTTTGTAGGGAGCGATTATTTTAGGGAATTTCATTATCACCCTGATCTCCTCTTTTCCCTTAGCGCTTTTTACTTTTTCCTCACTATACGCTGAAACCAGAATGGAGAGCATAGTACGCTCCACGCCGAAAGATGGTTCAATAACGTGTGGGATCATCTCCTGATTGTTTACCAAATCTTTATACGCCAGATTCTTTCCTGAATGCTTTTGATGTGCCCTGAGATCGTAATCAGTACGATAAGCTAGACCATAGAGCTCTTTCTGGCCGAAGGGATATTCGAATTCTATATCCACAGTGCGTTCGCTATAGTGTGCCCTTTCGTCTTTAGGGATATCTACCTCCTTTACCTTAGAGGTATCAATACCAACCAACTTAATCCATCTTCTAATTTCCTTAAGCCAGTGATCAAAGTGCTTATCCCAATCTTTTTTTGTTTTGGGTGGTTCAATAAAATATTCGATTTCCATCTGCTCAAACTCCCTAAGACGAAAAATGAAATTACCAGGAGTAATTTCATTGCGGAAAGCTTTTCCAATCTGCGCTATACCCAGAGGAAGTTTCGCACGCATACTGCGCACAATTTCCGGAAAATCTACGAACATAGCTTGGGCTGTTTCTGGTCTTAGGTATACAGTGCTTTCCTTTGACTCAACCGGTCCAAGATTTGTTTTAAACATGGCATTAAACTGAGTTGGTTCAGTAAACTTGTTCCCACCGCATTGGGGACATTTATCTTTTCCAAGCTCATCTGCCCTAAAGCGACTGTGACACTCCTTACATTCAATCAGTAAATCATTGAAATTCTCTAAATGTCCGGAGGCTTTCCAAACGGAAGTACTCATAATTACTCCCGTATCAATACCCACTACATCTGATCTCTGTTGCACAAACGTTTTCCACCAAAGGTCTTTTATGTTGCGCTTGAGCTCAGTCCCTAGAGGACCTAGGTCATATGAGTTAGCTAACCCTCCATAGATTTCAGAACCAGGAAAAACAAATCCTCTATTGCGAGATAGATTAATAATCTTTTCCATCAAATTGGGATCTTTCTCTTGCGCCATCTATTTACTGTATAACCTTTCCTTGGTTCGGACCAACGGTAGTGTCGTCTGAAAGGGCCGTTGTTAAGGCAGAATCGGTACCCAGAAGACTTACTCCCGTAAAGGCGTCTTTGGCTGAAACGCTTGTTATCCCTAGAAGTGGCGCGAATCGCCCAACAAGTTGGATATCTGGCGTTAGATTCAGCTGAAAGATAGCCTCCGGCCCTCCGCCCAGAACACCTTGAGTTGCAGACATTTTGCCCACAGACCAAACAATTTCGTTATTGAGAGTATCAAGAAATAGATTATTACCAGCGCCCTTAACCTCGCCGGTAAACACAACCCCACTCTCGAGATGCCCCCTAACCGTTACGTCCTCTATGTCTGTTCCCGAATTAACCAAACCCCAGTGAATGGTGTATTCCGTGGGTTGCCCCACTTTTGGAGGAAATGGACCTTCGTTAGTAATTCCTGAATTGGTGTCTCTAAAGTATGCCTTTGCTTCTACATTCACACCGCCAGATACACTAACTTCCGAATTAGCAAAGTTTGAAGTTCGATCCGTGTTGGTTCCCTGAATCACCGTGGGAGACTCAATGCTTCCCTTAATCTTGAGAATGAAGTCTTTGTCATTGGCGCTATTTATGGGAAAACTAGGCTTGGTCTTAATAGTAATATTAAAAGACCCCTCCTCTCCTTTTGTAAGCTCTCTTAGCTCTCCGAAATTGCTGGAACTCCAAATAACGGTTCTAAATAGAGAGTTGAAGGTGCCAGACGTATTAATAGAACTAAAATCGAACATATCCCCCACTAATTCTGCCTTTACTAAAACATCCTTAAGATCAACATTGGTATTATTCTTGTAACTGACTCTGTAATTAAGCAATTCTCCTGGACTAACGAATTCCTTTGGATCCTCAAGGTCTACGCTCAAAGCTAGGGAAGACCCGACCAAAAGCACTTCCGACTGAGCCTCATAAACTATGTAATCATCACCCCCAAGCTCAACCACCATTTTTGCCTTTAAAGAGAAAGTATCTGAAGGTTTAGAGTTGAGAAGAATAGAGGCATTAATACTTTGTCCATCTCCATCCGTCAACAGCCACCTATTTTCCGAAACCTGCTCCATATTAGCATCAACTACCCTGAAAGATGGACCCTCTAGTACCAAAAACTTATCCAGGCTCTCGCCCTCCTTTTCAGGCAACTTATATGCCATTTTCACTGGAAATCTTTCCCCAATTGATACCTTCTCTGGAGTAGCTATATTCAATTCGAATCCCCCGGTTTCAATATCTACTATCTGACTCTTTTTACGTTCAAAGTCGTTTGAGAATGATTCTGTGGAGTAATTGGCTTTGGCTTCTATGGTATAACCTTCGGTGCTTTCGCTTGGAAGCGCCACCACCCTATACGTTTCTTTGACTAATGCACCTGGGCCAACCTCACTTTCAAGCTCTCTAACTTCATTAACCCTATCTCTATTCTCCAGAAGTCTGATCCCCTCCGGAAAATTAAGAGTTAACCTGGTGTTTTGCAAAACAGCTTTGGAACTATTTATTACTACTGCATCTATATCGAATATATCTCCTGGATAGATATCTCCTTCGGGTAAATTAATTTCGACACTAACCCCACGATCCAAGAGATTGGTATAGAAATAACCTCCAATCAATAAAAGGACAACCAAGGTGAAAACAGTTATCATCACCTGATTAAGGGATCCATTTTGAGAAAACTTCTGCATATTAAGAGACGGGAACTGTTTCATTAATATCTATACGTACCCTAGAGAGACAGTCTGAGCATAAGAAGATTATATCGGGAGCATAAAAATAAACAACTTGCCCTCCCCCTCCTCCACACCCCTGGCAGACAGGCGTTTCCTCTCCACTCCTCACAAATCCCATTAGCTGTAGAAGGTAACGATAAATTCGAGGAGTAATGATGCAACTTTGGAATATTTCACTGACCGTATACCACAGCTGAATATCCGGCTGTCCTTGGGGAATCACACTCTCCAAAAAAGTAGCTAGCTTAAGCTGTTCACCACCCGCACACGGTTTCTTAATGGATAGACCATCAATCAACTGATATGACCCCCCAGCATCTATGAGGCGGATATCTGCCGAGCTTCCAATGGTCAAATGTCCAGCCAACTTTGATGTGATCTTGCGTACACTCTTAGCGATAGCCGAAATCTTGCCTAGATCCTTAGTATAGAGGAGAATCTGGGCGTCTTTATCCCTTTTGGGGGTTATGTTCAATACTATGGCTGGGGTGTAATATTCCCTCATTTTTACTATTCTAACACCTATTTTGGGCTTATCTAAGCCTCCACGGACCCTGTGGAGGAAATTTGACATTTTACTATTTTTCTGATAGGATTCAGCGAATCCCTGAAAGGGGATTTTTAGATGCTCGGGGTATACCTGAGTACCCAAAAATGAGTAGACAAATAATATCGGCTACATTACTACTCGCTCTTGGAACCTTAAGTTCAGTAATCGTCAGTGACGCCGCACCGGCTCCCGATAACGTAGAGGTTGTTTTAGCTGAAGAAGCCAACGCCCTACTTAATGAGAGCCCTATCATTATTTCTCAGCCTGATGCTAGTACGGATACGAAGGGTATGGTGACTACCACTGTTACCGCCTACTCAAGTGAAGTAGCGCAGACAGATGATACGCCCTATGTCACCGCATCCGGTACTCGCGTAAGACAAGGGGTGGTGGCGGCTAACTGGCTACCTATCGGAGCCAGGGTAAGAATTCCTGATCTCTTCGGCGAACAAGTATTCGTTGTCGAGGACAGAATGCATTCACGTCATACCAACCGGTTAGACGTATGGTTCCCCACTAGAGCAGAAGCAGTACAGTTCGGTGCTCGCAAGGCACGAATTGAAATCTTGTAGCTGATTTAAGCCTTAAGACCAAAAGCCCCGCATCCAGCGGGGTTTTTGGCGTCTCTATGGGCTATTGCAATTGATTAGATGCTAAACATTACTAAATAGTTTTTCTGATCGTCCTGAAACAGTCATTAGTATTAATGATTTTTTTCTAGAGTGTTGTATAATAATGACATAATTAAACTATGAAAATTTCGAGGGTGGGGTGGTTGTGGATATTGACATTGATTGTAGTGGTAGTCGGTTCTCTTTTCTTGGGGTCGGTAAACTCCGAACAAAAATCTGAAGAAAGCTTAGAGATAGAGGCGCAAGAATACTATAAAGAAGGTAGTTATTCTAAAGCAGTTGAGACCTATAAAAAAATTCTAAGCCAAACGGAGGATAAAGAGCAGGCTTATTTAGACTTGGCAACCACCTATAGATATTGGGGTAAACTCGAAGAGTCTGAGAAAATGTTTAAAAAAGCCTTGGAGATAAACCCAAACAATGACTGGATTTATACTGACTTAGGTAAGCTTTATCGGAATATGAATAAGTATCCTGAGGCAGAGCAGTCTTTTAGAAAAGCCCTGGAGATAAACCCCAATAATGACTCGGCGTATGGATACGGATTAGGTTATTTATATAGGGATATGGGCAATAATGATGAAGCTCTAAAAATGTTTAAAAAGGCTCTTGAAATAAATCCCTCAGACTATAACTATATGGGGCTTGGGGATATTTATAGAGAGATGGAAAACTATGAGGAGTCTGAGAAGATGTTTAAGATGGCCCTAGAGATCAATCCGGAAAGCGAATCATATTTGGGTCTCGGTTGGCTTTATTTTGAAGAAGGTGAATACGACCTGGCAGAAGCAACATTCAAACAATTCCTAGAGAGAATTAGAGAAAAGGGAGAGATCTACTTTGCTTTGGCACAAGTGTACATCCAGGAGGGAAGGATAGACGATGCCAAAAAAGCACTTGAGAGGGCCCTGGAGCTAAATCCTGATAATGAATCGTTCCAGCAGAGTTTACAAGACTTAAATTAAATACTGGCCTATGCTATGGCCCTTAAGCAAAATTATCGTCACCTATTTGTAATTAGGGCTTTCTTCTTTGATTCCAGAACGATAATTAGACAGTCTAGCTAAGGCAAAAAGTAGGCTGGATAACCTATTTAGATACGGCAGAGTATAGTCGGATAGATTCCCTAGATTCATTTCTTTAACTAGAACTACTCTACGCTCTGTGCGTCGTGCCAAAGTGCGAGCAAAATCCAAAAGAGAGGAGAGTTCTGTACCCCCAGCTATGGAAAACCCCTTAATGGGAGGGATCTCATTTTCAATAATGTTTATTATCTTCTCTATTCTGGTTAACTTTACCTTGGCTATTTTTTTATTGGCTCCCGCTACTTGAGCTTGAATAATAAATAGATTCCCTTGAACCTCGCGTAAAATCTCTGAAATCTTCTCCTCTTTTTTTCCTAACACTACTCCCCCCTCTGGGGCTTTGCGGGCCTTCGACTTGCAAAGCCCTAAAAAAGAGTTGAGTTCATCTAAAGAGCCTAGTGCCTCTATTATATCAGAACCCTTAGAAAACCTTTCTTTACTATCGATAACTTTTGTTGTGCCTTTATCTCCCTTACCTGTGTAGAGCATAAAATTTACGATTTTTTAATAGAAACCATCGTGATTAAGACTCCCAGAAAATTAATGGCGAATCCAAAAAAGATAATAGCGTGAATGGGCGTTAATAATCCTTCTGGAGCTTTAATTCCAATATTAATGTGGTGCATGATGTCTAACACCATACCGATAGCCTCGATACCTGTACCCACTAAACTAATTTTAATCCCCCTTTTTATGGTCATATGGACGGGAAACATGTGTATTTAATCATCCTTGGGCTAACTTTGGCAATAGCCCACAAAAAGTAATATTGTGGTTAAAATCTAACTTGTTGGTATCTATAGACGTGATGCATGGTGACATCACACCGTATCGCGCACAACATAACTCGGACGATTTTGAACTTCATGGTATGTAGCAACTTGGTAAAGCGACATGATGCCCAAAGCAATAAGTAATAATCCATTATTAAAAATAAGGAATGCGGCAAGCACTATAGCACCCCCAATATACTCAAAATTCACAAAGTATTTATATGCGAGAAGACCAACAGTAAGGAGAGCTCCAAACAAAGCGAGGAAGCACCCAAGCACGAAGATGATAGTCATGGGAAGCGTGCTTGACGAGATAATGGCGTTCTTTGCATACGAAAGTAAGTTGCGAAATGTATATGCGGAAGAGCCGCGATGACGTTTTTTCGTCTCATATAAAATCGAGGTGGACGGAAAACCAACCCACACCGTAAGCACACGATGAAACTTTTGTTTTTCTGGTAGATTGGTGAACTCATCTGCCACCCTTTTGCTGATGAGACAGAAATCTGAAACCCCGGGGATGAGGGGTGTGTCTGATACTTTGTTAAAAAACCAGTAGAAAAGGCGTGAGGTTGTACGTCTTATAAGGCTGCCTTGGAAAGGATTTGAGTGAACGGCACGGACGATATCGTTACCGGCTTCCCATTTTTTAACAAGTTGCGGGATCAGTTCTGGTGGGTGCTGAAGATCTCCGTCTATAATAACAACCGCCTTCCCATTGATTTTTTTCAGCCCCGCCTCTATCGCTGCTTCTTTCCCAAAATTGCGCGCGAAACGCACTCCACGAACGGTCTTATCTATTTTTGAGAGAGTCACGATATTTGTCCATGTTTCGTCACTACTCCCATCGTCTATAAAGATGATTTCAGGGGTATATGCGGGGATTAATCTCCAAACAGTCTGGAGTGCTTTTCGCATGGGCACAATATTGTAAACCTCGTTGTAAACGGGGATGATAATGGAGATAATTGCGGGAGCAGGACCCCTTGATCGGACTGGCATAATCTTCTTTTAGTTATGCACTATTTAGCTTAACGTGTCACGTCAACCTCTATCGCGACCTTGGGTGTGTTATAAATCCTGGGTGTAGAAGCATTGCGCGCTCTTTAGTGCGCCAGGAAGAGTAGTGCCACGCAATATTTGCCCTACCTCCTTGCCACGAGACTAATTCATCCCTAGCTGCACTTCCAGGGTGAAAAGACGCCTCAATAGAGCCATCTGCCTTATCAAGAGCGGCATGAAAGATCTTCTGGGTCATATGCCCAGAGTGCATAAAACCAATGAATGAATCGTTGGTTGTGATGCCGTAGGGACGCATAGTGTAGGTAGCACGATCTGAGAGTAATATGAGCACCTTGCGTGCGAATATTGAGATTGGTGACCAGCTCCATTGATACGGTTCTCGTGCCGTTCTAATTCTTGTTATGCCTGGTAGTTTTACTAATTCATCAAAAACAAAGGGGATGAGATGCACGTGTTGGTGGCTATTTACAATAATTTCTATCAAACCACTTGCTTCTCTGATGCATACAAGTTGGGCAATAATCTCACGCCGTACCTGTTCTCGAAAATGCAACTGCATCTTACTCCCGGCAATAGAATACGCTATCCAAAGCCCGATGACTCCATACTTAAAATTGCCCGCTGAATCCACTAAAAACGGGATGTCGCTTACGGGCGAGAGGGCTAGGCCTTCAGTAAGATTAAGATGTGCAGTGAGAGTAAGACGCTCAGAACGTTTTTTGTATTCTTCAATTGCATAGTTAACCGCTTCCCCGTTTGGAATCAAACCTACATGGGTAACTGGCCCCTTATCAACTGTTTCAAGTATTGTATCGGTAACTCCACGCGTTAGGCCAAAGTCATCCGCGGTGATAGTAATAGTGCTCTGCATAAATTATTAGTTGGAATTTAACGCACTACTTTGTCGTGCAACAACGACAAGGCTAATACCAAAAGGTAATGAGAACATTCTGATAAGCAATGATTCAATCCAAACAATGCATACTAAAATCCGATTTAGAAATCCGTCTGTGAACGAAGAGGATCCTGAGTATCCCATAAGACGCACGAATATAGCTGGAAGAAAAAGAAGCATATTCCAATGACTGATAGCCACTATTTCGTATCCGGTTGTCCGAAGAGTTGTTATGAATGAACGTTTGGTATATCGACGAAAATGTTTGTTCATCACGTCGTGTTCGTTCCATATAAGTGGAAAAACTGGCACGGTAAAGATAAGGAGTCCATCTGGCATAAGTGCCCCGTGAAGCGATTGTAGAAAGGTGACATCATCTTCAATATGTTCAATGACATCGAAAAGTCCTATCTGTGCATAACGATGCAATAGAGCTTCTTCTTTTGTAGAGTATGTAGCCCTGTATCCACGCGTGGCTGCCACAGCACGAGCCGCTGTGTCTGGTTCAAATGCATATACATCAGGACTAAAGCGCTTAAGCTCAGTAAACATTCCACCAAATCCCGCACCAAAATCTAGCACAGGCCCATTTGTGATTTTAATGCCCACTCTATTAAGCACAGCGCGAACCGCATGCGCCCTACCGAAGTACCACCATGATTTCTCTGCTTTTTTTAAAAGTGCAAATGCTTCCTGTTTCATGTTTTTTTAGGATCGTGCACTACTTGGTGGAAACATAAGAGTAACCACTTAGCCGTTGGTTCAAAACCGACAAGTTACTACTGGTGCACGGGAGAGGACTTGAACCTCCACGGGAAATAATTCCCACAGGCCCCTCAAGCCTGCGTGTCTACCATTCCACCACCCGCGCTAGCTAAACCCCAAGCTTCTGCTTAATCTTCTTAACCGATAGCTTGCGAAGGAAATAGAGCTTTGATCTACGTACCTTCTTCGGCTCCTTAAGAATGGTAACCTTCTTTATGGTCGGGGTATATATTGGGTAAATTTTCTCTACTCCAACCCCGGCAGCTTCTCCTCGCACGGTAAAAGTAGCACCAGCCTCTTTGCCGTGTTTTCGTGCCAAAACAATACCCTCAAATTGGCCATTTTTGTCATAAACCTTAACCCGCACACCGGATCTAATCTTCTCTAGTGTTTCTGTGTTAATCATTGTAAGAGCACTTTAATAGAGTCTCCCTTATTTTTCAAGTTTTCGGAGAAGTCCTTCAAAATCTTTCGGTGGGTCAGCCGTGAGCTTTACAGCCTTCCCGGGCTCAAGCTTAAGCTCAATAGAGTGTGCGTGAAGCATTTGACGATAAACACCCTCTTCGTTTTTCTTCGATCCATACAGCCTATCTCCTAAAACTGGGTGTCCAATAGAAGCTAAGTGCACTCTGATTTGATGAGTTCTTCCCGTTTTGGGAGATACTTCTATAAGGGAGGCGCCGTCAAACTCTTTCAAGACTTTATATAGAGTAACAGCACTTTTGGTCATCTTCCCACCGTGTACTGTACGTTTGGTTGTGCCAGGCTTAAGACTAATTGATGTATTAATTGTCCCTTCCTTTGTTTTAAGTACTCCTCTTACAATAGCCAGATATGTTTTTTGAATTTTACCGCTTGCGAAGAGATCTTTTAGGTATTTAAAATATTCTTGATTGCGAGGAATGAGTACTATCCCCGAGGTATCTCTGTCTAACCTATGCACAATTCCAGGTCTTTCTGCTGGTTTATCTCCTACACTTACTACTTCTGGATAATGCGTTATTAACCAATCTACTAATGTAGATTCTCCTTTACCATCTTTGTGCATTAAAAGCCCTGCTGGCTTATTCAGCACAACCAAGTTCTTGTTTTCGAAAACAATCTCTGGATCCATTAGTTATTGAAGTCCTTATCCTAGATAGCTAAGCACTAATCCCATCGCTAATAGTTGAACAAAGGAGTATGCACTATTCAGTATAAAGAGTTTCCAAGATTTTCCTTCCCACAATACTCCTCCCATTTGGATAGGCACCACTACTCCAGCCCAAATCCAAAAGATAAGACTATAAGAGAAACCGCTGAAGTATTGAAAGCTTGCGGCAATAAGGAGAGATAGGGCACATGCAGTCGCGAATTGACCCAAAAGCCCCAATCCGTAATTTAGAACCATACCCTTTTTCTTAGCTTCTTCTATATCCTCTTTGGTAAACCCCATCCATTTAATCCATTGTTTACCAAACACCGAACCGTACCATGAAAATCCCACTAACATACCCACGAGACCAGCTACTAATACCCCTATTAGATTAATGTTTGGCATGAATTAATTATATATGATTACTCTCCTATCTCTAAAAAATCTCCCCCTTCTGCCCGCATATCATATTTCAAAGTCTGAAAACGTACATAGAAACTCAAAATTCCCAATAGAACTAAGGTAATACCCCCTATCCAAAAAAGTCTTATAAGAAATCTTTCCATAGTGTGGGTGATACTGGTATCGAACCAGTGACCTCTTCGATGTCAACGAAGCGCTCTACCACTGAGCTAATCACCCGCTCGGTGGGCAATGCAGGTTTCGAACCTGCGACCTCTGCCGTGTGAAGGCAGCGCTCTACCGCTGAGCTAATTGCCCTACGGGGTGGGCGTGCCTGGTCTCGAACCAGGGACCTCAGTCTTATCAGGACTGCGCTCTAACCAACTGAGCTACACGCCCGCAGTTTCTATAGCTTATCTTAAATAACTTTATTTGGGCAAGGACTCCTCTTCTTTGGGGTTCTTCCAGGAAGCATATTTACAATCTGGATATCTACCGCATCCATAAAAGGTTCTCCCTTTCTTGGTGCGTCGCACCACGATATCACCCTCGTGACATTCTGGACATTGCATATCAATCTTCTCCGCCTCATGCTTAATGTTCTTGGTATTTTTACATTCAGGAAATCCTGGACAAGCCATAAATTTACCAAACCTCCCATGCTTGATCACCATCTTGCGTCCACACTTATCGCACTCAACATCTGTTGGTTGTTCCAGCATAGCTTTGTCTTTCTTTACCTCAGAATATTTCTTGTCCAAATTTTCAGCAAAGGGTTTATAGAAGTTTTCTATCATTTCCTGCCAGTTCTCTAAACCATTAGCTATCTCATCAAATTTTTCTTCAATATCAGCTGTGAAACTAACATCTACAACTTGGGGGAAATGTTTTGATAGGAGATTGCTCACTATCCCCCCTATTTCTTCGGGCACAAAACGTCTATTCTGATCTTTTATTACATATCCCCTGTCTTGAATGACCGAAATAATCGGAGCATATGTGGATGGTCTACCGATACCATATTCTTCAAGAGATTTAATGAGGCTGGCTTCGTTATATCTCGCTGGAGGTTCTGTAAAGTGTTGATTAGTTAAACAATCCAATACCTTTACCTCGTCTCCTTTATCTAACCCAGGTAAAGTCTTCTCTTCGATCTTTGATGGCCAAACATTTAAAAATCCGTCAAAAAGCATAGTGCTCCCGGTAGCGCGTAAAATATATTTTCCCTTTATGCCATCAACTTTGATGTCTAGTGTTGTTGCCTCAAATTTTGCATCGGGCATTTGGGATGCCATAAAGCGTCTCCAGATCAAATTATACAAACGACTCTCATCGCCCGGGACTTTAATGTCTTCTGGACCCACAAATGGGTCAGTTGGCCTAATGGCCTCATGTGCCTCTTGGGCAAGCTTGGATTTGCCCTTATAAAAACGGGGGGCTACTCCCGAATATCTATCTCCTAGCTTCTCTAATAACCACTTCTTGGCTGCAGAGGTGGATTCCTTTGCCAAGTTAACTGAGTCTGTGCGCATATAGGTTATATGCCCGTTTTCATAGAGTTTCTGAGCAAGAACCATCGTCTTCTTAGAGCTAAATCCTAGTTTTCTTGAACCGTCCTGTTGGAGAGTGCTCGTAATATAGGGAGGGAGAGGTCTACGAACCATCTCTTTTTTAATGGCAGAAAATACAGAAGCCTTCCCCTTCTTAATGTCGTTGGCTATAAGCTGTGCGTCTCTTGCGCTTGTAACGCCTAGCTTATCTACCTTATCCCCATCTCGCTTTACCAACTCTCCCTCAAACTTCTCTCCCCTGCTTTCAAGCAAACCTTGTACAGACCAATACTCCTGGGGTTTGAATTCCTTAATCTCGTTTTCTCTATCCACAATTAGCTTCAGGGCAACAGACTGCACTCTTCCCGCAGACAATCCTCCCCTAACTTTCTTCCATAGAAAAGGTGAGAGTTTGTATCCCACGAGCCTATCGATAATCCGGCGTGCTTGTTGGGCATCCACCAGATCTTTATTAATACTCCTCGGCTTCTCTAGAGCTTTTTCGATAGCAGAGCGAGTAATCTCGTGAAAAACAATTCTTTGAGGATCTTTGGGTAGACTAAGAGCTTCGGCCAAATGCCAGGCGATAGCTTCTCCCTCTCTATCTTCATCAGTTGCAAGGATTACCTCCTCGGCCTTGCTCGCGATCTTCTTAAGATTGTTTAAATTTTTCTGGGCTTTGCGAGGAACAATGTACTTAGGCTCAAATCTTTTTTCTATATCAACTCCTAACGTTCCCTTTGGAAGATCCCTGACGTGTCCGTATGAAGATTCAATATCATATCCTTTACCCAAAAACCCACCGAGGGTTTTGGCTTTGGTTGGTGATTCCACAATTACTAATTTCATGATTTAGCTAAATTAATCCGTATGCGGCTCAAGTTTATTGAGATCTAAGATCATGTCAAATGGATGTCCTCTAATATGTCTTCTACCGAAGCCACCAATATCGCTCCATCTCTAATAAGCTTATGAGAGCCCTCAAAGTTTTTATTACCTATGGATCCAGGAACAACAAACACATCTTTCCCTTGCTCTGCTCCAGTGCGAGCCGTAACCAAAGCACCTGAGTGTATGGGTGCCTCTACAACCAAGACAGCGATGGATAGAGCGCTGATAATCCTGTTACGTGCGATAAAATTGCTTTTCTCTATAGCTTCCCCTGGGCCATATTCTGAGATGATAGCCCCACCACCTTCGAGAATGCGTTTGGCTAGCTCTTTATTCTCTGGAGGGTATATATCATCTATGGCGTTGCCCAAGATGGCTACGGTAATGCCACCCCCAATAAGCGCTCCTTTGTGGGCTGCCGTATCTATCCCCAGAGCTAAACCACTCACTATTCCCAAACCCGCCCTAACAAGACCTTGCGCAAACTCTTCGGCAATCTTTATTCCTTCAGGTGTAGCTTGGCGCGTACCCACTATCGCAACTAGAGGCTGATCAGGTTTGATCTCTCCCCTTACATATATGCGCGAGGGCGCATCGGCAATTTCATTTAAAAGTCTTGGATATCCTGATTCCCCAAATTCTACAATTTTATGTGGCATAGAGACGTCTATTAATATATCATTATTGGTATATGGCGAAAATTGACGCCGGTAAATATTTCACTCCCAAGGTGATAATCAATTTATCCGTCCTTTTGGGATTTCTTGTTTTTATAACGATGGTGCTGTCTTTCCTGGGGAAAGAGATAAAAGATAAAGCCCAACAAATTCAGGATCAAAGGGCAGAGATTGAATCACGTATTAACTCCATCTCTAGGCTTGCCGAATTGAGCGCTGCAGCCAAAGAGGCTGAACCAGCTCTAAATGAATTAAATTCCTTACTCCCCAAAAGGGATGAGCTGGTGGGGTTTCCTAGGTATATAAGCACCCTCGCTAGTGAAAGCATTGTCGGTGAACATTTTAACTTCATTGGAGGAGAGGTAGCGCCCACGGAAACTGAAGCTGGTCATGGTGGTTTTACTCTCTCTATAACGGGTTCTTATGCCAGCACCTTAAACTTCTTAGAAAAATTGGAGAAGGGGCGTTTTGTAATAAGGGTGACTAATTTAGATATTGTCTCTGGTAGCGGATCTTTCAAAGCCGACATTCAAGGATTAGTATTCTTCCGTGATTAAGGCACAAGGAAAAATTAAACCAGGATTTGATAGATGGCTTCTAATGGCCTCTGTGGTCCTTACTATAGTCATAGCGACGATAGCCATTTCTTCAATTGTTTTTTTAAGCAACAATTTATTTAAAGCTTTTGTGCCTAAGGATACAGGCGAATCGAATCTAAAGTTTGATCTTGATGGATATAGAGACGTCCTTAAGGATCTGAATCGTACCCCCTCAGTAACCATCGCTGAATAGCTCTTGCCTCCAGGGGTCTCTTTGGCTGATACTTCAAAGGAAGATGGCGAAAGAACAAGCCTTAAAGGCTAGCGGAAAATCGCTTTTTGAGAACACCACTCCTCTTATAGAGAAGGCGTATGTTTTTGCGAACAGAGCACACGCTGGTCAAAAAAGAAAAAATGGTGAGCCCTATATAAGTCACTGCGTGGAAACGGCGCGCACCCTAATTGATTGGAAGTTGGATGAGAGTACAGTCGCTGCTGGACTTCTGCACGACGTTGTGGAAGACACACCAGTAACAGACGCTGAGCTTAAGACGGAATTCGGTGAAGAGATAGCTAGATTAGTCGATGGGGTTACAAAGATTAGTCACGTTAAGTATCGCGGTCACGAGAAACAAGTAGAGAATCTTCGCAAAATGATATTGGCTATGGCACAAGACCTAAGGGTTTTGCTTATAAAGTTAGCCGATAGGCTACATAATATGCGCACTCTGAGCGCTTTGCCTCCCCAAAAGCGTAGCCGGATTGCGCTTGAAACGATGGAGATATACGCCCCCCTAGCCTACAGGCTGGGAATGCAAAAAATCAGCGGTGAGTTAGAGGATCTTGCTTTTCCTTACACATACCCAAGCGAATATCATTGGCTTATAAAAAAGCTGGAGTATCGGTATGAGGCAATGGAAAAATATCTCAACCGCATTCGCCCTACAGTTGAAAAAGCTCTCGAAGATGCTGCGGTCGATGTTGTATCATTAGACTATAGAGC
>Ga0210057_1005527_pt1 | contig 16203 bp, 16 predicted proteins | sample CryGeyCG2114_010_2_FD_183968 | JGI IMG/M metagenome (GOLD analysis project Ga0210057, IMG submission 183968) | Groundwater microbial communities from aquifer - Crystal Geyser CG10_big_fil_rev_8/21/14_0.10 (SPAdes) (version 2) | ecosystem: Environmental > Aquatic > Deep subsurface > Groundwater ...
GAGGCTGGCAAGTTCGGGCAAGATGACAGTACCGACAACCAAGAGATCAACTTCGTTTTGGTCACGATCGAGGTGGTGGGCAAATTTACCAGATAGGACTGCAAACTTGACCTTGCCGATCTTGTTTTTATTTCTCCTGATATCTTCGCCTAGTCCTGTACTCTTAGCTACCAAGGCGACAAGCTCGTTATAGAAATCGTAGCGTTTGTTGGGGTAGTAGTAGAGACGGTTGCCCCGAGCTTCGCTTTTGATTAAACCGATTGATTCGAGACGTTTGAGCTCACGTCTGACTGCGTTAATTTCTTCGTCGGTGCGCCTAGTTAGCTGACGCACATAGAACATGTCTGAGGGGTTACCTAAGAATGTTTTGACCAGTTTCACTCTCACTCTAGAGAGCATGAAGTCGTTAAGGTCTGCCATTAAAATCCCTTCCGGCAGGCAAGATTTAATAGTTGATTTTGGTGCCAGGGGCAACTATCTCGATCCAAATCCGTCCACGGACGAATTTGATCTCTTGACCTTTTTTGTCAGTGAAGATAGTGCGGCTAGTGCGTTTGGGCTTGGTCCATGAGGCCTCGACGACTTGGCCGTTTTGGAAAACAAGAGCGTCACCTTTACCAGTAGTCTCGTAGAGCATGTGCTTGAGCTCATCGACTGGGCCCAGTTCTTTAGCAAATTGGATAACTGCATTCTTGGTGGTGAGTTGTTGGTTGGTGTTTAAATCTAGATGAGCTTCACCGCCATTGTAGCGTTTGTAGCTATTGGTGGCAGGGTCATATTCCCAGCGAACATCGTATTGTTTGAAGCCATCCCAGAAATCAAAGGCGACGTTAGCCACTGTGCCGCGATCAGCCTGGTTGGCGTCGTCAGCGAATTTCCAAGGTGTAAAAGTATCGGTCCAATCGTCACCTTCGGGACTTAAGTTGGTCCAACCGCGAGTCTGGGCAAAAGCCCAGAGCTTTTCAGTGCTACTGACCATAGTGTGTTCCGTAGCCACCTCATGATCGAGACGGTTGTAGTCCCTGTAGAAAGTGGGGTAACCGATGGAGAATTGGTTCATGTCGTTACCAGTGCGACCGCCCCAGCCGTATTTCTCGATTTGCTCCAAAGCTTGGACGCGCTTGTCACTTTTGCAGGCACCGGTGGCGGCATCTTCGCTACAATTAGCTCCGCCCACGTGAGCGTAGAGAGGATAGTTGGAGTATTCTGAAGCCCAGTCGAGGAAGTAAGTGCGGGCGCTACGGACTGGAGCGACCAAGACATCTTTGGCGATGGCATTGCAGTAGAAGACCGCCATAAACCTAGTAATGCCACCCTCGGCGATAGTCTCGTAAACCACATCGGTGCTACCAAGGCCAGATTGAGGCCTGGCTTCTTGGTGATTTTCAATCATGACTAAAAGAGGGCGACGCTGCTCCCAAGCATCTTTTTCTGTTTGAGTGTACATGGCACCATTGAGAGGACAAACTTGGTCACGGGGAGCACTTGGGTCGATAGCCAAACCACCATCCTGGGCAGCTGGAGTAGACGATTCTAAACTTTTGGGCGGAGTGGAGATAAAAGAAAAGAAGGCATAGGATACCCCTGCTGAGATGAGATAGAGGAACAGGGCGGCGATGAGATTTTTTTTATTCATGTTTGCTCCATTTTTGGGCTTGTTTTATACAGGCAGTTTCTTCTTTGGACAAAGGCACATTTTCCTGATTGTGGCCGGCAAGGATAGCTTTGGAGTAGAGCCTAGTCTGGTCCCTAGTATGAAGGGAAGTAATCATGATACCATTATCGCCTTCATCAAGTAAACAGAGGCAGAAGCTTTGATCGCCACCAGTGTTGCCGAAGGGATTGTAACGGATAAAGCCAAGTTTTTGAATATGAGTTTTGAGCTTATGATTGACTGCTGTTAGAGCTGTGGTTATTTGTTTAAGGTCGTCTTGATTGGTATGTTGCTGCTTTTTGATTTGAGCGAGGACTTCGGCCACATTTTTTTGGTCAAGATCGGCAGTGAGGGTGCGGTAGATGTTGTAGGCTTTTAAGATAATAACCGATAAGGCTACCAACCAAATTATGGCAACTACCAGGAGAAAAATAATAATTTGGCTGCTGAGTAACATCTGTGCTCTGATTGTAACTGGCGAGTTCCCATTGGTCAAGAAAGCAAAATTGGCTGGAAAGTGGTTTGACAAAAATTGTTTTTCGGGTAGAGTAAGAAATCAGTATGGCCAAGAAAAGAAGCAGAAAAAATAAAGTCCGAGCTAAGAAACACCGACATATGGCAATGGTGAGTCAGGAACAATCTCAGGCTACAGCCGCAACTAGTGGAGTTGGTCAAGTTACTTATAAGTTGGATGATAAGGTATTGGAGAGAGCTGCAAAAAAAACGGCGTTAGCAGAGGTGAAGATGGTGTCGCTTTTGGGCTACGACGAAAAATTGTTGAAGAAAGATTTGTTCAAAACTTTGGTGCTGACTTTTGTGGTATTTGGGCTGGAGATTGGGCTGTGGATGTATCTTAAATAGGGTAGAGAGAAGATTGAGAGGGTAGAGTAGTTAGAGTGGAAAGAGGAGCTAGAGGAGATAATAAGGCGATGCAGGTTCTATGTGCGTGGATTTTTGGAAAACTCGGGTAAATTGGGGAGCCAGTAGGTTGGAGGCTTCTGAATTTCAGACTGATCAGATTCTCTGATTTTATAAGTCTTCAGGGTTTTCTGACAGAGAAGTTAATTCACGAGGACCTTGCTTGGTGAGAAGAATGGTATTTTCCCAGCGGTAACCAAATTTGCCCGGCAGGTAGATCCCGGGCTCGATGGCGACAACCATATTGGGTTGGAGAAGATTGGGTTCTTGATACTGATGATGAAAGTGGGGCGGCTCGTGAATTTCTAGGCCCAGACCGTGACCAGTGTTGTGGATGAAGTTATCGCCAAAACCTGCGTCGGTGATAAATTGACGGGTGGCTTGATCGACTTGTTGGGGAGATGAGAGTTGAGAAAGAGACTTGACAGCTTGTTTATAGGCAGCTTGAACTGTTGATTCTATGTGAAGATAGCTGCGGGTTGGTTTTCCGACAAAGATAGTCCTGGTAAAGTCGGAGGCATAGCCATGGACACAGCAGCCAAAGTCAACTAATACCGGCTCCCCTGCCCTGATATGACGGTTAGAAGTGGTGTGGTGTGGCACGGCCGTGTATGTGCCGGAGGCAATAAAAGGTTCAAATCCTGCGGGCGTACCGTCCGCTCCCAGGTCATAGAGATGGTCGATAATCAGGTGACTGATGTGTTTTTCGGTGATACCAGGGTGGATTTGAGGCTTTAACCATTGCCAGGTTTGAGTGGTGAGCTGGCAAGCTTTGGTAATGTGTTTGATTTCTTGAGGATCCTTGATGATACGCAGAGTAACGATGATGTCGGTGGTGGGTTTAATTTTGACTTTGACCTTGGATTTCAAGTTATTAAATTCTTCGACGCGAAGATCATCGGCTTCGATGCCAAGTGTTTGATGGGTATCGATACATCGATCTATCGATACCGAGAGAGGATGATCTTTGGTTAGCGGTTGAGGGTGAAGGTGATGAAGATGTGAGAATTCTGACAATCGTAGGGGGGAGACAAATAGTTGGGCAGTATTGGTGGTGGCCAAAAGAAAGGCTTCGCGATGAAGAGGAGAAAAAGGTATGTCGGTAAGATAGGTAAGATTGGCAGGAGAAGAGACGAGGAGACCAACTAATTTGTGGTCTGGAAGTGTAAGTTGGAGATGGTGAAGACGACGGGTAAGGAACTGGTTCATAATTGGGGAAATTAGTTGTATGGAGATAAGAAATTAGTAATAGAAAATGGAAATTGGGAAATGGTAAAGAACTAATCTCTACTTTCTATCACCCATTACTAATTTCTGTTTTCTTTACAACAGTTATCCAATTTCCGTTTATAGTATAATCCCAGAGACAATTAGCGGAGTATGTTATGTATACACCTAGTGCTGAGATTTTAAAAAAGTATGCGGATGTGCTGGTAAAGTTTGCACTTAATTCCGGTAAGGGAGTGAAAAAGGGCGAAGTGGTGCAGGTGGTTATTGATGATGTGGCCAAACCGTTTATTTTGCCTTTGCAGACAGCCATTTTGGAAAGCGGAGCACATCCGATGATCCGAATGTTTCCGACAGGAGTAAATAAAGCTTTTTATGAACTAGCTAATGATGACCAGTTGACATTTTTCCCTAAGAAATTTTTGAAGGCAAGAATAGATTTAATTGACCATTCGGTAGGAATCATTGCTGATCATGACTTGCACGAGCTGGCGGATATTGACCCAAAGAAAATCATGAAAGCCAGCGAAAGCAAGAAGAAATTGCGGGAGTGGACCAGTGACAAAGAGTATGCAGGTAAGTTTACCTGGACACTGGGCCTCTACGGTACACCAGCGATGGCAAAGGAAGCAGGGATGAGCTTGGAAGAATATTGGCAGCAGATAATAAAGGCCTGTTTTTTGGACAAGAAAGATCCGATAGCAGAGTGGAAAAAGATATTTGTCGAGCAAGAACGGGTAAAAAAGGCATTGAATAGTTTACCCGTTGATAAGTTGCATGTAGTGGGGAAAAACATTGATCTGTGGATGAGTATGGGCAAGAAGAGGCAGTGGGTAGGAGGCAGTGGCCGGAATATCCCTAGCTTTGAAATATTTACTAGTCCGGATTGGCGAGGAACAAATGGGCATATTACCTTTAACCAACCGCTGTACAGGTATGGCAATTTGGTCACGGATGTGAGGCTCACGTTTAAGAATGGGAAAGTGATAAAGGCTACTGCGAGTAAGGGTGAAAAACTATTGAAGGAGATGATTAAACGGCCAAATGCAGATAAGATCGGCGAGTATAGTCTGACTGATAGTAGGGCGTCGAGGATCACTAAATTTATGGCGGAAACTTTGTTTGATGAAAATATGGGTGGCAGATATGGTAACACGCATTTGGCAGTGGGGATGAGCTATAAAGATGCCTACAAAGGTGACCCGACCGAAGTGAAGAAAGCAGAGTGGAAGGCGATGGGGTTTAATGATAGCGGAGAACATTGCGATATTATTAGTACCGAAGATAGAAAAGTAACGGCAATTTTGAAAAATGGCAGTGAGAAAGTGATTTATAAAGATGGAAAATTTGTAGTGTAGTGAATGTGAAGGTTGATGATGAAATTACTTTCAGTTCCGTTTTATCCTCAGCAAAAGGAAGATACTTGCTTGCTCGCTTGTCTGCAGATGGTTTTGGGTTACTACAATACTTCAATTACTGAAGCTGATCTGGAGAATTTGGTGCCGAGAATTAAGGACAGCAAATCATTTCACATCGCTGATGTTGGTAGTGAAGCAATTAGACAAGGGTTTGAAACAAGCATGTTTTGCTTTGATTTGAGTTGGATTTTTTCTAATAGACACATTGGACTACCAAAATCAAAGCTGGTGAAAAAGTTTGAGAGTTGGATTAAATCAAGCCAAAAGAATTTAAGGTACAGAAAACCGTACTTAAATTTTTTAAGACAAGGGGGTGAGATTGCAGTAAGAGTGCCAAACGTGAACGAGATTACTGCTTTGATTGATAAGGGTGTACCAGTAATTACTTCTGTAGAATCAAGGCCATTTTTTGGTGATGCGGCTAAAATTGATGCTGGCCATGGTGTAGTGGTGGTAGGTTATGATCAAAAACATATTTACATTCATGATCCTTTGAATCCTCAAAAAGCCCACGCAAAAGGTGAAGGATTTAAAATGGACCGAGATCAATTTACTTTTTGTTGGTACAGAAGATATGCCAATACTTTAGTGATTAAAAGAAAATGACGCAGATTAAATTTGTTTATTTTGATATCGGCGGGGTGTTACTGGATTTTGATCAAGTATTTGTGGAATTGGGAAAAATTGCCAATAAACCGGCGGCGTTGGCACGAGAAGCGCATTATTTGTTGGATCATGATGTTTGCTCCGATCGAATGAGTGTGGAGGAATATTGGACAAGATTCCAGGAACATATGGGGGCAAAGATTGAAATTCCAAAGAGAATAGACGAATATTTTGTGGATTATTTTTTCCCAATAACGGCAACCCATAAGTTGGCTGAGGATCTGACTAATATGATGAGAGTCGGCTTACTATCGAATATGTGGGGCAGAATGTTTCCACTGATGAAAAGAAAAACCTTGATACCTGCTATTGCGTATGATGTTGAAATCGTCTCTAACGAATTGAAGGTACACAAACCGCAACAGGAAATATTTGAGATTGCGGAGGATAGGTCTGGTGCTATAGGTGAAGAACTGATACTAATTGATGATAGTAAGGGGAATGTGAATGCGGCGATTGAATTTGGCTGGCAAGGGTTTGTGTTTGACACTAATAATCCAGACGATTCTGTTAAAAAACTCCGGGAGATGTTATTCTAGGGTGTGGATATTAGCTTCGTATATTTTGATGTAGGACAGGTGCTAGTTAGTAACCAGTTGGGTTGGCGTAAGTTTGTGGCGGAAAATAAGTTTTCTGAAGAAGAGGCTAAGCTTTTTTGGGAAGGGTGGGGAGAGGTAAGCGACAAGATTTGTAAGGGCAGTTTAAGTCCGGAGCAAGGAGTTAAATTTATTGAAAGTAAGGTTGGAAGAGAGTTGGGTGAAGAATTTAACCTGGTGGATGAAACTGTGAAAATGTTTGCCCCAATTAAACAAACCCAGCATCTGATGGTGACACTGCAGCAAAAGTATAAAGTAGGGTTACTAAGCAACTCGTATCCGGGAATGATTGATGGGTTGTTGCAACAACGAAAGTTACCGACAGTGTATTACAGTGTGATTATGGATTCATCGGAAGTGCAATTAATTAAACCTGAGCCAAAGATATTTACTTTAGCAGCACAGCGGGCAGGGGTAAAACCTAAGGAGATATTTTTGATTGATGATAGCAGTAAACATGTGGATGCCGCCCAAGAACTGGGCTGGAACGTGTACCAGTTTAACGAGGCGGAGGGAGAGCGGGGCGTGACGGAAATATCGAGCGTGTTATTGAAGTAGTGATTTGATTTTTTGGAGAGCTCGGGCGCGGTGGGAGATGGTGTTTTTGAACTCGGTGCCAAGTTCGGCAAAGGTGCAGCCGTCCCCTTCGGCGGGGATAAAGACGGGGTCATAGCCAAAGCCATCGGAGCCTTTGGGAGATTCTGAGATGGTGCCTTCTACCATGCCCTCAGCGGTAAGGGTTTTATTGGTGAATGGATCGAAGATGGCGATGACAGAAATAAAGCGGGCAGTACGTTTAGCTTTTGCAATAGCTTTGAGTTCGGTGAGGAGTTTTTGGTTGCGGGCTTCGTCTGTAGCACCATAACGGTGAGAATAAACTCCTGGGCGACCGTCGAGAGCATCGACGACTAGACCGGAGTCGTCAGCTAGAGTGGTGAGATTTGATATTTTGGCAAATGCTTGAGCTTTGAGAATGGCATTTTGTTCAAAGGTGGTGCCGGTTTCATCGACGTCAAAATCAGGATCTATACCAGCTTCTGCAGGAATGGTGATGTCGAACTTAAGCCCGGAAAAGATCTTTTTAATTTCAGAGATTTTGCCTTGATTGGTGGAAGCGATTAAGAGCTTTTGCATAATCTAATCGGTTCTAATTCTGTTCGGATAAACTCGAATATGTCTGTTGTATATTTACTTGAAGTCTATCAATTCTACAGGAAAATTGGGTGGGTCTAATTGTCAGCTCCGAGATCTGCCACTTGATGCAGCTCCAGGGTACTTGGCTAGTTGGAGGTTGGAAAAAACCGCTATTCTATCTTTTTTTCTACCGACGCGACGACAGCGGGTGTTTTTTCGACTGCCCGCTCGGATATACGGGTCATCTGGGCTTGGGTTTCTTTGAGTGAAGTTTGCAGAAGTTTGACTTCGCCATCCTGTGATTTAATGACCTGTTCTAAAGAATCTATCTTTTGTTGGAGCAATTGTTCAACTCCTGAATATTTCTGATCGGCGAGGGCTTTTTGATGAGTAAATTCAAGGGATAATTGCTTGGTGGTATTTTCAATTGCATCTTTGACTGCCTTAGTTAGCTTGTCTTCAAAGGTAGCAACTTGTTTTCGAAGATCTTCAAGTTCGTCTTGTTGGTTCTTAAGTTCTGCTTTTTTGGTGGCTATTTCTGTTTCAGCTTTGGCTCGCTGTTCTTTGAGTTCTTCTTCCTGACGTTGTTTGCGACGGTTGAATTCGTAGTCGTATTCTTCTGCCTCTCTTTGTTTAGCTTTCTTAGACTCTTGTTCTGTTTGTTTCAGGTTCTCTTCCAGTTTTTGGCGGCTTTGACCAAGGTGATCAATAATTTCTGAGGCTTGGGAAAGTTGGTCGAGGAGATTGTAGACTTCTGATTGGAGGGTTGAAGAAATTTGGTCGATTTGTTGGCCAAGTTTTTGCTTGAGATTACCACTAGCTTTGATAACTGGAGCGATAGACACGGGCGATGAACCGTTTGCTTCTATGTCAGCAGCAAGCTCTTTGTAGGCCTTCCAAATATCTTGTTTGGGGCTTTTATAATCTACTGACTGAGCAGGGGTAGTTGTTTTTGGCATGTGACTCCAAATTAAGTTGATTGAATAATTGAGTGGAGTTTATCAAACTCTATCAAAGTAGTATAGAGAGCATTAAGGAGTCTACTTTAAAACAGTCTGCTTGAAAGGAGACTCCTTGCAAGCTATTTGGTGAGCAGGTTGAGGAAGGCAGCGACGAGGGAGAGCACAATGGAGCCAACTAGGGCTGGGATAAAGCCAAAAATCTCAAACCCAGGGACTAGGTAGGCAGCCAACATGATCAGGAAGACGTTGACAATCAGGGAGAAGATGCCAAGGGTGAGAATGGTGATGGGCAAGGAGATGATTTGAAGGACGGGCTTGATAAAGGTGTTAATGACACCAATGACTACCGCTGCCACGATAGCAGCGGTTAAGTTAGCGACGACGAAGCCTGGAACAATGTAGGCAGTGATGAGCAGGGCGAGAGTATTGATGAGAAGCTTACCCAAAAGTTTCATAGATTTATTTATGCACAAGATCAAAGCGTTCGTCAAATATCCATATCTCTTTGAAGTTTTTGAGATTAACTAAGTTCACTTTTTCATTTTTGTGTTTTTTATTTTTGATTGTTTCAAATTGACTTGGAGTCAGTACTCTTTCGTATAGTTTTTCTTGTGATCTTTCTAACACTCCAAACCCTACCCAGTGTTTGGCAATTGATGTTTTTGTAGTACCAACCGCGATAAAGGAGTCGCTGCCTTTGGTAAATAATAAAATGTATTTATCTGCCTTTACTGTTTTAATGGCTTTATCCAAATATGGAATAGAATTTTCATAAATCGCAGCCTGATAGATTTTTTCTTTCTTACCATTTTCAGGAAGTTTATCCCATCGTTCATTTCCATTCCATTTGATATTTAACTCTGCCAACTTGCGATAGTAATCCTTTTTATCTTGTGGAAGTTTCAGGTAGTCTTGTTCTGCTTTTTTATAAGCGGTTTTAATTATTTTGAAATACTCATCTCTGCTATAAATATCTCTGTCTGTCCAGACACGAACCTTCATGTTTTTCGGCAGGTATTTTGAGAACTCGTCAACAAGCTTCTTAAAAGAATTTAAATAATTATCTATTTCTTCTGTAGTTAAGTTGTCGTGCAACTCCATAATCATGGTGTGAACATAATACGTCAGTCTTACATCCTGTTTATATGCAGCAGCTATAGGTGCCAGGTATTGCAGAAGATAAGATATGTTGAAAAATTCAGCCCAGTCTACTTCGGGAGATGAGGGGAAACGCCATAGTTTATAACCACCTTGAAAAAAAATTGCTTCTAGTGGTTTATTTTGTTCAATTGTTAGTTTAAGAGTTTGTTGAATACGCTGAATTAGGGCATCGGACATTTTCCATTTACGAAATTTCTTTGATGTAAGTTTGGCATACACAAACTTATCCAGAACTTTGACGTTAATAGTTTTTTTGTCGTCATCAGTCAGAATGTATTGTGCGCTGTTTTTGAGCAAATTCTCTAAGTGTTGTTGAACTGTCATAGAGATGCGGGAAGGAATCGAACCCCCGTTTCTTGTCTTGCGGACAAGCGCCTGGACCACTCGGCCACCGCATCGAGTTTTTCTGATTATACTATCAGTTGGTATGTATTAAATCATAAAAAAAATATTTTTCCTGTAGTTAAAAAATGATTTATTGTGAATTTATTTGGGTTGGTACAGGGCGCCGCGGGTGGAGCCGAGCTTGGTGACTAGCCCCGCTTTGATAAGCTGATTAAGGTCGTAGCGGAGAGTACTCTGATTGACTGCGAGGAAGCGTCGGTGAAGTTGGTCGAAAGACATGAGGTGGTGGTCGCGGATGGTAGCGAGGAGTTCTCGGCGACGAGGCAAGAGAGTGGCTTCTACTCCCCCACTCTCTGGCTGTTTGAGTTGATCAACAGTAGACTCGGCGGCAAGCTTGACACACTCAAGATAGAATTCAATAAACTCGGTGATGTCTGTGGCGTTAGCTCCTGCTGACTTTCTAAGATGAAAAGAGGAGGACGTAAGTAATGAATAATATTCACTTCTAAATTGGTCGATCTGCTCCTCAAAGGCTAGGAGGCCGTGAAACCTTCTGGCCCGATGGTCGAGAAGGAATTGAGAGATGAGGCGACCAACCCGACCATTGCCGTCTTCGAAAGGGTGGATTTTTTCAAACCAATAGTGGATTAGGGCTGATTTGACGATGTAGTGGTCAGGACTGGTGTTAGTGTAGGCAATCAGCTCCTGGAGGCGAGATTTGATTTCGGTAGGGGGTGGAGTAAGGTATATGGCGACACCAGCCTGATTGAAGATACCTGTCTGCTCGGTTCTAAATTGGCCGGGAGAGTTTCCGATATTCTTGAGAATGTAGAAATGAAGCTTCTGGATAAGTGTGATGGAGAGGCGTCGAGGACAGCGGGCAGAGAAGATGAAATTGAGAGCAGTAAGAATGTTTTGAACCTCGAGCTTGTGTTTGTTTTGGGGCGAGATTGAAGAAAAGTTGATGTCTGAAGGCATGAGAGGATTGCCCTCGATGCGGGCGGAAAATACTGAGCTTTTTAGAGTCGAGACACGACGAAGATTGAGCTGACGAGTGGGCGATGTGGGTAGATTGAGGATAAGAGCTGAGGAGACTTCTATTTGAGAAATTAGATTGAGGATTGATGCGGTGGGTCGGTAGGTGTAGGCCATAAGGACAACTTACAAGAAGTTGTAAGATATTGCAAGATGTTGAAATATAGTTGGGGATTTGTTTGGTTACTGAAGGTGAGAACGGAAGAAGTCGAGGTCGCGGGCGACCACAGTGTTCCAATCGGGGCGAAGGTTGTGGTCGGAGGCAGGATATTTGTAGTAAGTAACGTCTAAGAATTGGCCTGAGGTAGTGGAGTCTTTGATGGTATTGAGAGTGTCAACTAATTGATTGCTCCAGTCCATGGGGACAGCGTCGTCGGTACCACCCTGGTGAATTTGGACAGGGGCATTGATGCGATCGAAGTAACGGTGGATGGAGAAAAGGTCGGTGTTGTAGGTGGTCTCGAATTTGGCCAGTTCGTGGCGCAAAGCTTTGCCGTAGTCATCGGATTCGTCTGTGTAGTAGAGGATGTTGTAGGGAAAGCCTTTTGATACCGGGGCCCAGAGAGTTGTGGGGTAAGAGGCTTTGGAGATTTCTAGAACCGAAAGAGCAATTTGACCACCATTACTGTGACCCCAGATGAAGATATTGTTGGGATCAATATAGTCGAGAGCTTTGACCGAGGCAATGAGGTTTAACACTGTGACTGGGTGTTCGAGACGAGCTGCAAAGACATCGGAGTCAGGAGGGTCAGAGCCACCATAACCTAAAAAATCTGGGGCAAAGGTGGCAAAGCCATTGGCGGCAAAAACAGCAGCAGCTGGCTTGGTACCAATGCCTGCTTGATAGATGTTGGGGTCGACATAGCCGCGGAGCATAATGATAGCGGGGAGTTTGTCTGTGGTGCTAGGGACATTTAATTGACCGGTAACTTTCTTGCCATCGCTACTAAAGGAAAAGAGGTAGGAGATGTAACCATCTTCTTGAGCTAGGGTGGCTTCTTCAACAATTGGTGAAGGCTGATATAGGCGCTGGGTAAGGGAATCAAAGGTATAAACGTCTAGAGGCCTGGGGTTGGTTAATTTGGAAATAGGACTGAGAATGCCTGTGGACGATGATTGGCGCGACGCCCAGAACAAGAGCAGCAGGCCCAAAACTAAGGCTGTGATGGAGATGAAGAGGAGGAGTTTGATCAATAGGGGTGAATGGTGGCGACGAAAAAAGATCATGATTAGCAGATTAGATAATTTACAGGGGCTATTTATAACTGACGATTAGGTTGTTGATTGATCCCGGGATATACCCGCTTGGCTTGCAGCCAGGCTCTTCGATCCCGGGATCCAAGTAGGGTTCTAATTTTAAAAAGCTATTGGCAGGCGGACCAGAGGCCTAAGTGTTGGTCTTGAGCTTGTTGTTGGAGCTCGAGCATGAGAGGGAGCTGATCGGATTTGATGGTGGTGTAGGCGCGGGCGTAGCCGTCTTTGACCATGGTGGAATTAACTTCGGAGCCGTCTGGCAAGTAAACATATCGGAGGAGGCGCTGGTAACGGTCGCGGTCCCCTTGCTTGGTATCAGGCTCAAGACGAACTATGCCGTCGGCAAGGAGTAGCGAGAGATGATCGGTAGCCTCGGGACCGTAGCACTGGACTGGAGTCCCTGGCTTATGGACTTCGGGAGAGTCGATAGATAAAAGTCGGACAGTTTCGGTTTGGCCGTTGATGTCGACTTTGATAGTGTCGCCGTCGACAATTTTGGTAACTTGGTAAAAATCAGGTGGAGGGGTAGGACTGATCTCTCCTAGGACCTGAGCTGGGTCGAGGCTTTTGAGTTCACGATTGACCAGAGTTTGACTGGCAGTGTATTGGCCTAAAAATGCCAGGACAATAAGCAGACCAAGGCGGATTAAATTACGGGGTGTGGCTTTCATAGAAGTAGAAAGTAATTATTGAAGGCTTGACTGCTGGTACTGTTGAATTATTTGCAGGTTCTTGGTTGCAGCTTCGTTTTGGGGATTAAGCTCTAGGGCAGTGTTGAGGACAGAGGTGGCCTCATCGAGCTGACCTTGGGCCATAAGAACAGCAGCCAGGTTGACATAGGCCTGGTCACTGTTGGGCCGAAGCTTGATAGCCTGACGGATTTCTGGTGCGGCTTGATCATAGTTGTGTTGTTGGTAGTAGGTGATGCCTAACTGGAGGCGAGAGTCAAAATCGTTGGGGTCATATTCGAGGGCTTTAATAAAATGATTGGTAGCTTGATCATAGTCTTCTATCCTGAGATAAGTCAGGCCGAGATTAAACTGGCGAAGAGTGGAGTATGGGTTGAGGTCAACCGCTTGTTGGAAAAGCTGGTGAGCGACCTTGATGTCACCTGATTGATATTTAGCCTCACCTAGATTGGTGTCAATCAGGGCAGAGGCGGGATTACTGTCTTTGGCATAGGCCCAGAGGGTGAGGTTGTTGTGCCAAATGGGAATGTAACTGAAGCTTAGGTAAGCCCAAAAAGAGGCCACTGTAATACCAGTAATGATAGAGGCGAGAGGTAGAGACTTAAGAGCTTTGAGGTGATCGATTTGGTTAATAGTCCAACCGACTAGAAGGCAAAAACCTAGAGAGGCCAGATACAGATGACGCTCAGCAAAGATCCAGGGTTGGGGCATGAGTTGAGAAACTGGGAGCAGAGCCAAATAAAACCAAGTGATAGCTAGAGTTACCAGGGGCAAGCGACGACGGAAATAGTAAGCGATAAAAAAGGTGAGGCTAATGATGGTGATAGAAAATAAGATGGATGGTTCAAAAAGGCTGGGGATATGAGTGAGGTTATAAGGATTTAAATCGTGAATGATAGCGGCGTTGAGCCCAGGTCGGATGTTGTGGTTGGGGGTAAGACCCAGAGGTGCGATGAGAAGGCGAGCATATAGAACAACTGCTTGGGCCATGGCTAGCATGGTGAGGTAAAGGCTGTGGTAAGGGTAAGGAGTGCGGTTGACAAAACCAACCAGGGTAAAACGGGCGAGGAAGTAAGTGAAGAACATGATTACATATGGCCAGAAGAGCTTGAGCTTGGGTTTGACCAGGGTTTGGGAATTGAAGAGAAAGTCGTAGATAATGATGAGAAATGGAAGTGAAAGGGTAATTTCTGAGGTGAAGAAGGCGAGAAAGGCGGTAGTTAGTGAAAAGTAATAAGTTTTAAGTTGATGAGTCTTTGTATATTTGAGATAGAGGTAGAAGCTGGCGATAGCAGCGGTAACTCCGATGGTGTCAAAACTAGCGGTGGCCCAAGCAACGGCTTCGATGTGGACAGGGTGAATGCCAAAAAGAAGAGCTGACCAAAAGGCGACCTGAGGGTGTTTGACGATGAGGCGGGCTATTTGGTAAACCAAGTAGGTGGCGAGGAGATGGAAGCCGATGGCTTGGAGGTGATAGAGAGAGGGAGAAATACCAAAGAGGAGATAGGAGATAGAGTACCAGATACTTCTAAGGGGCCGATAAACACCTTCGTGGCCAGAGGGAGCAGCACCTTTGAGGAAGCTTACCAAGTTGGCGGGGAGGTTGTGGGTTTGTTGCCAACCAAGGACAAAGGTGTCATCATCCCAAACGAAGCCATTACTAAGTGACGGGGCGTAGACGAGAAAGGTGAGAAGCAAGATGACACAAAGCTGGGCCCGGGTGGATTTGAAGAATTTGGCAAGAGCAGGAGTGAGGTTCATGAGTGCATTTAAACAGATGGTGAGGAATTAGGAAATATGAAGTAAGAAGTAGGAAGTAATAAGGAGAAGAATGAATGGAACATGGTAGGAGGTTTGAGGTGTGGTGTTTATTCTGTAAGTTTGGGGCGGTATTGGAGAGCTTCGGTAATGTGGTGAGAAGTAATGTGATGGGAATCAGCCAGATCGGCAATGGTACGGGCAAGCTTGATAACTTTTTGATAGGAGCGGGCAGAGAGGCCTATGCTGGTAGCAGCTTGGGTAAGAAGCTTTTGGGTGTCGGTGTCCAGAGGACAAAACTTTTTGAGGTCGCGGCTAGTAAGCTCGGCGTTGCAGGTGTGGGCAGTGTGCTGGTAACGACGGTGTTGAATATTGCGAGCATGCTCTACTCCACTTTGGATAACTGCAGATGACGGTGAAGGCTTTAGGTCTGAAAGCTGGGAGATGGGAACTTCGGGAACTTGAATGTGGAGATCGATGCGATCGAGGATGGGGCCACTGATCTTTTTTTGGTAGCGGTCAATGGCACCAGGTAAACAGCGACAAACCTTTTTGGTGGATCCAAGGTTGCCACAAGGGCAAGGATTGGCAGCAGCAATGAGGATGAATTGGGCGGGATAGCTCATGGTGCCGGCGGCACGGCTGATGTGGATAATACCGTCTTCTAAAGGTTGACGAAGGCTTTCGATGACGTGGCGAGGAAACTCGGGGAATTCGTCCAGGAAGAGGACACCGCGGTGAGCCAAAGAAATTTCTCCGGGAATGGGGTTGGCGCCTCCACCGATGAGGCCGATGCGGGAGGTGGTGTGGTGGGGAGAGCGAAAAGGCCTGGTGGTGATGATGGTGTCACCGGCGGGGATGTTGCCAGTAATAGAGTAGATCTTGGTGACTTCGATGGCTTCGGACTCGGTAAGAGAAGGGAGAATACTAGGAAAAGCGCGGGCCATCATGGTTTTACCGGCACCTGGGGTCCCAAGGAGGAAGACGTTATGGCCACCTGCAGCAGCGATCTGGAGAGCACGTTTGGCGTGTTCTTGGCCTTTGATATCAGCAAAATCAAACTCGGCAGCAGTGCGCTTGGTAAGAGCAGCGAAGTTGGTGTGTGGCTGTGGGTTGATGGGTTTGAGGCCAGTAAGATGAGCCGTTAACTGTTTGAGGGAATTAATTGGATAGATACTGATACCTGAAACAATACTGCTTTCGAGAGCATTGTCGGCGGGGAGGAAAACTGATTTTAAGTGCTGGTCACGGGCAAGAAGGGTGAGAGGCAAAGCACCTTTGGTGTGGCGAAGGGAACCGTCGAGGGAGAGCTCGCCGAAGAACATGGCGGAGGAGAGATCTGCAGTAATCTGGCCAGAGGCAACCATGAGACCAATAGCGATGGGT
>Ga0210057_1005528_pt1 | contig 16203 bp, 17 predicted proteins | sample CryGeyCG2114_010_2_FD_183968 | JGI IMG/M metagenome (GOLD analysis project Ga0210057, IMG submission 183968) | Groundwater microbial communities from aquifer - Crystal Geyser CG10_big_fil_rev_8/21/14_0.10 (SPAdes) (version 2) | ecosystem: Environmental > Aquatic > Deep subsurface > Groundwater ...
GCACTTATGAGTGTGTAAATCATTCCATTCCATGGACCAAAGGTTATTCCCGCTAAAATTACGAGTGGGGAAGTGGGTATTGGAGCAATTAAAATTGCAAGCACTATTAAAACCATATATATTACAACGCCGTAAGGAGATTGTATTAAGGGTTCAACATTTTCGTATAACGAAAAAATCTTTTTAAAGAAAACAAGAGTTACGACTAATAGAGAAACTAGGACTATTATCTTTATGTATTTATTCTCCATTTTAAAATATGCTTTTAATTAATAATAAGGCTTGCGAAAATGAAAAAATAAAAAACAAATCCTATTTTTTATTGCTTTTCATGAACTGAGCTAATCTCATTGGCATCATAATTAAAGCAATTAGTATTCCAAACAGTAGAACATAAATTCCAGTCAGAATTTTTCCTACACCGACTAATTTCAATCTTAACAACTCTGAGGGAAAGTTTTGTATCTCAACAAGTTGTTGGTTTAACTCTGAGCCAGTTGGAGCGGCTTCCCTTTCTGCTTTTGAAAGAGCCCAATATTCAGCATTTAATCCATGGAATTCTGCTTCTTGACTTCTGACTTGTGCATGCATCTGAATTCCCCAAACAGCGAAAACCAAAGAGAACAACATTATCAGCATCATTAAAATCATTATTGGTTTCATTTTTCACCTCCTTTTATAATATGAACAATCAGAAGATGTTTTTAAATTTTGAGTTAACTCGGTTTGAATAATTGAAAAGATAACCGAGTTTACGGATACCTTAAATAAACAGAAAATTATCTTTTTAACGGAGGTGTTATAAAATGGAACATAAATGCGAAATGTGCGGTTCAACTTCAGACAAAGCCGGAATGTGCTGCGGACAGAAAATGAAACCAATTAAAGTTAAGAAAAAGAAAAAGTAATCTGATTAATTAGCTGAACAAGATGAGAAAAAAAAGCAAGAATTATTGGATATTTGGAATTTTGATTATTGTAGTAATAACTGTTTTTATAACATTCAACTATAATTTAGATAAAAAAATGGATAGACCTATAAGTTACGAAAGTGACAATACTGAGATAAAAACTCTGTCAGATGGAACGAAGTACCTAATTGATCCAGATGAAATCAAGTCTGGAGGACCTCCAAAAGGTGGAATTGGAGTTGACAGGGGAATACCTGCTCTTGCAGAGGAAAACATAAAATTTGTTTCTGTGAATGAAGCAGACGAATGGATCGAAGATAACGAACTTGTTCTCGCTTTAACTTATAAGGATGTTGAAAGAGTTTATCCATTGCAAATACTTGTCTGGCACGAAATAGCAAACGATAATGTTGCAGGCAATCCTATTTTGATAACTTATTGTCCTTTGTGTGGAAGTGGAATTGCATATGAAAGAAAAATAGAAGTCAACGGAGAAAAAGTTGAGGCAAGATTTGGCACTTCTGGAAAACTTTACAACTCAAACCTTGTAATGTATGATGAAGAAACAGATACTTACTGGCAGCAAATAGATGGAAGAGCAATTGTTGGAGTTTTGACAGGGCAGGAATTAGAAGAGATCTCAATAGACACGGTTGTTTGGAGAGATTGGAAAACGTTCCATCCAAATTCAGAAGTTCTGAGCCAAGACACTGGATTTTCAAGACAATACGGGAAAGACCCATATGGAAATTATTATGAAGACAGTTTTTTGATTTTTGACGTTGAAAACAGAGAGGATAGAATTCATCCTAAAACCGTTGTATTTGGAATTGAAGTTGATGGAAATTACAAAGCATACAAAGAAGAAGACTTAATTACTAAAAAAACAATAGATGATGAGGTAAATGGGACTAATGTTAGAATTAAACGAGAAGATGATGGAATTGTTAATATTACAAATCTAGACACTGGAGAAGAGATAGTTAAAGAAAGAGATTTTTGGTTTGCTTGGTATGCCTTTCATCCAGAAACAAAACTTTATGGATTTGATTAAACATGATATTTGAAGATAAATTTAAAACTTGGAGAAAGATATTTAGCAAACCTAAATATTTGTTAATGACAATCATAATCGCATTAATTTTTTATTCTATTAATGTTCTGATTGCAAGCTGGGAAACTGTTTTCTCTGTTTATTCTTTTAGGGGTTTTTCTGAGGGCTCAAAGATGTTTGTCAATCTATTTTTGGGTTTTGGGAATACTATTGTGTGGCATTCTCATGCAAGTTTAATCTTGATAGCTTTTCTTCTTGGAATGTTTTTCAGCTTGGTTGTTTATAGGACAAAAATGTCGGTAAAAATCATGGACAAAAAGGGCGCAGGGATTTTCGCAAGTTTAGGAGTCTTTCTTGGAGTTCTTGCTCCAGGTTGCGCTGCGTGTGGAATGGGAATTTTATCAGCTCTTGGCTTCGGAGTTGTTGCTGTAAATTTCTTACCTTTAAAAGGTTTGGAAATTTCTATTTTATCTATAGCAATTTTAGGATTTTCAGTTGCAAAAATAACAGACAAAATTAGCAATGGAAATTCATGTTCAATAGATTTGAAAGGAGGTAAAGATGAGTGAAGAGAATTCAAATAGCAGTGCAATAACAATAAGAAAAGATTCGTTGTGGAAATATTCCACATTTATTCTTTTAGCACTTGTCATCATTGGAGGATTTGTTGCTTTTAGAGATGGAAGTGGAACAGCTACCGGAAATGTAATTGCTCCAACTGCGCCATCGCAGCCAACAGCTCCAATACAACCATCTCAAGTTAAAGTTAATATCGGTGACTCACCAGTTTTGGGAGATCCTGATGCTCCAGTAACGGTGGTGGAGTTTTCAGACTTTCAATGTCCATTTTGCGGAAGATTTTATTCTGATGCGTTGGCATCAATAAAGACACAGTACATAGATACTGGTAAAGTTAAACTTGTCTTCAAAGACTTTCCATTAACAAGTATACATCCAATGGCTCAGCCAGCAGCTGAAGCTGCAAGATGTGTAAGAAAACAGGGTTGCTATGCAAGTAATAAGAGACTGGCAGAGGGGAAACTTAAGACTATAAATTTATAAATTAACTTAGCCTAAATAAAATATGCCAAAAAAGAAGAGTGTGACAAAAAAGGTGAGTGTGACAACTAATAAAAACTCGGGCGACGGAAAATTATCACGAGATGACCTTAATGGACTAATACTTGAGAATTTTATAACTCTGCAAAAAGTCCTTACTAATCTAAGTGTTAAATTTGACAAGTTAAGCGATGATATAGGCAAAATGCTGAACCTATTTGAAATTTCTGCAAAAACATTCACAGAAAAACATGGTCCTGGAATAACAAAAGAAGAAAAAGAATTTCTCACTAAACTGGACCGGGTCTTGGACCAAAACAAAGTTATAGCAAAGGGATTAACTTTAATGGAAGAAAGAATAAGGGACAGAACCAGTTATCAAACTAATGAACCTATTAGCAGAGAAGACATAAAACCACGCCCTCTGCCAAGATTCTAGAATGCAAAAATATAATTTAGAATTCTTAAGAGAATTTACTAAAGAATTAGTTATGAATTCTCTTCCTCAAGAGTACAAAGAAAAAAAAGCAGAGGCTGAAAAAATAAATAGCATACTACTCAAAAAAAATGAAGAAGATGACATGATTCCGTCAATATTCGAACCAGTTAAAGGAACACAGGCAATACCTGCAATACAAAGAATACCTCTGACAAAAGAAAATCCAATAGAACAAAAAATATATGAAATCGAGGATGTTAAGAAAGAGGGATTTTTTCTTGGAAAAATAACTCCTATGGTTTTGGATCCAAGGGTAGTAACTATCGAGTGCCCTGCACCTGGAAGGTTTGTAATTGTAAAAACACCCACCAAAAAACTATCAACAAACATAACCCTAACCAAAGAAAATATAGATGAAATAATAAACTCTTTTTCAGCTGAATCAAGAATACCAAGACTAGGCGGGATATTTAAAGCAATAGTAAATAATATGCTTATAACTGCCATAGACTCCCACATTGGAGGCCCTAGGTTCATAATAAACAAAATAAAGCAGGAACCCAGCAACCCTAGAGATAAAAAATAAAATCACCCAACTAAAGCCTTAGCTCTTTGTCTTAGCTCTTCAGCAAGTTGAGCTTTCTTTGATGTAATTTCTCTCTCCTCTTGCTCTTTGTATTCTTTAACTTTTTTATCAAAATGCCTCTGCAATCTTTCTTTCAATGCAACTTCCCTTAACCTAAGCTCTTTAAGCATTTCCCGATGAGCCTCTTCTGCCAGCCTAAGCTCTTTTTGTTTCAGTTTCTTTTGCTCTTCTTTTCTAAATGCATCCATTTTCTCACCTTCAGATCTTTTAAACAAATTCATTCTTTCCATCAAACTCTTTTTTTCAGAAGTAATAAATAATGCCTTAGCTTTGTGGACTTTAACAAAATGCTTCTCTCTTTTTCTAAGATCATCCTCACGCATTTTATACTTCTTCTCAAGAGCCCTAAGCTTGTCATCTAATTTTTGTCTTTCAAGAAGGATTTTTTCATTAGACTCTCTAAAAAACTGTTTTCTCATTTCATTCTGTAACTTTTCTTTTTTCAATTCAATATTTTTTCTAAACTTGTCGTCATACTCGCTTCTAAGCTTGGATTTGAATTCCCTAACCTCTCTGCCGGAAAGATCTTTCAACTTTTCTTTAGACTCAGCCAGTTTGAGGGTAAATTCCTTATCAAGCTGCTCCTTTTCAAGAGAAATATGCTTCTGCAATTCTTGGCCAAACTTGCTATAGAAATCTTTTTTCAATTGTGATGTAAGATAGTCTATATCTTTTTTATGCTGGGCAATAAGCTTCTTATGCTCTTTAGCCCTTTTCAAAGACTCCTTATGCTTAATATCAGAGACATCTGATACAGTCTTTCTGTTTAGCTCCTTTAATTTTTCTATATTATATGTTTCTTCAGAGAGATTTTTTCTTAATATATCATTAATCTTATGCTCATGCTGCAAAGCTTGCCTGATTTTATCAGTTCTCTGCCCGATATCGCTTTCCTGTTTCTTCTTCTGCCCATTAATAAAAGCATTCATTTTCATGCTAAGTTCATTTCTTAATTCAGATTCTACTCTTTTCTTGTGAATTTTTAATTCATTACTCATTTTTTGATGTGCTTCTTCCTCAAGTCTTTTCTTAATAAGTTGCTGTTCAGAAATAATACTTGCCCTTGCCATTTCTCTTTTTTTGTTTAATTCTGAAAGTTTTTGGCTAAAGGACTGCATATGCCTCCTTTTATCCTCCTCAATATCCTTTGACCTTTCAATATTTTTCTTATGCTCATCTTCAATAATTTTTCTTTTTATTCTATAATCAGAATCAAGTTTTTTTAATTCACTATCAACCTTTTTTTTGTATTTTTCTTCAAGCATGTCTTTTTTCTTCTGCATTTCATCACTATACTTTTTCTTCATTCGAGAAATATAAGAAAAGTCAAGTTTTTTTCTTTCCTCTTCAAACTTATTTTTCAGTTCTTCAGAAAATCTGGCATTAACTTCTTTATCAAGCTCATTTTTAAGTTTTTTCAGGTATTTTTTATTCAGCTCTTTTTTCAAAAAACCAATTTCTTGAAGCTTCTTTTCATAATTTGCCTTGAGTTTCTTCTCCATGTCATCATATCTTGCATCAAATTCTCTTCCGCCCGCAACCAAATCTTTTTTTAGTTTATCATTAAGCTCCTTTAATTTTTCTGCACTAGAAGTTTTTTCAGAAAGATTATGCCTAAGCATATCATTTATCTTTTTTTCATGTTGTAAGGCTTGCCTGATTTTATATGTTCTTTTTTCAATATCAATTTCTTGTTTCTTCTTTTGGCCATTGACAAAAGCGTTCATTCTCACAACAAGGGCGTCTTTTAACTCAGAATCAAGCTTACCTTTGTATGCATCTATCTCTTTAGCAATTTTCTGATGTGCTTCTGCTGTAAGTTTCTTCTTAAGACCTTCATGCTCTAATAGCATTTTAGCCTTATTTTCCATACGTTCCTTGCTCAGTTTTTCTAACTTAGACCTGAATATTTGCTCTTGTCTTTCTTTCTCATAATCAATAGACTTCAACTTGCTAGTATTCTTTCTACGTTCATCTTCAAGAGCCTTCTTTTTAATATCATAATCAGCATTAAGTTTTTTCAGACCCTCAGCTATTTTCTCCTTATATACTCTGTCAAGAATCACTCTTTGTTTCAGAAACTCATCATTATACTTTTTCTTCATACGAGAAACATACTCTAAATCAAGTCTTGCTCTTTCTTCTTCAAATCTCTTCCTTAACTCTCCTGAAGCCCTTGCTTTAACCTCTGTATCAAGCTCGTCTTTAAGTTTTTGCTGATACCTATTCTTTAATTCTTTTTTTAACAAATCAACATCTTGCATTTTTTTCTGATAGTTTTTCTCAAGATCTTCTTGCATATTCCTGTACTTTACATCTAAATCAACTCTCCTAACAGCCAAATCTCTTTTAAGAGATTCATTAAGCTCTTTTTCCTTGTTTTTAACCTTCTCAGAAAGGTCTAGTTTAATTTCCTTAATAAAATTTTGAAAACTTTCATCAACCTTCAGCCCAACTTCAGAATCAATATGCCCACTTTTTTCAAGTGACTCATCAATCTTTAGCTTAAGATTTTTTATCTCACTTTTAAGCTGTTTTGTAGTGCCTTCCATTTCACTTTTAAGTTGCTTTGTAGTACCCTCTACCTCACTTCCAATGTTACTTACCTTTTTTTCTATAAGTTTAATTGGAGACTTTCTTTTTATTTCATGTTTATTTTTTATTTTCTGCCTGAGAGACCTCATTTCCCCCTCTAATTCTGGAATAGATGTAGTGTCCTTAAGCCTAGAACTAATTAAGCCAACCTCTTTTTCAAAACCCCTTGTCACGCCCTTTGACTGCAAAGACTGCAACTCTCTTCTTAGCTCTTCAAGTCTTGCAGTTTTTTTCTGGAATGAATAAAAATTACCTCTAAGTTTTTCCTCTGAAATGAGCCTCTTTTTTTTCATTTTTTAAAGTTCTGGTTTGTCTAATCTTTCCAAAAGATTATTTACCACTATCTCTTTTTTATTTAATACTATTGTTAGTTATTTTTTATTTTTAAAAGTTCTGGTTTGTTAAACTTTCTGGCCCTTATTTCTTATAATAACCTTTATGCTCATACTTATCAAGTTTTTTACGAAGGCCAGTAGTGTCATAATAACCTTCTCTATGCCACTCATTCAACTGCTTTCTTAACACACTTATCTCAGACCTGCTAACCTCTTTTCTTCTTATTCTTCTCTTAATGTGTTTAACATGTCTTTTTATCTCTTTTCTTCTTATTTTTATTTCTTTCCTTTCAGATCTTATTTTCTTTCTCTGAATCTTTTTTTCAAGTTTTCTTCTAGTTTTAAGAAGTTTAATATAGACCTTTTTGCTAGCTCTTTCTAATTTTCTTTTGTTTGCACTCTCTTTATATTGCTTCCATCTGTTTGAAACTAAAAGGAAAATACTTTTTCTTGATTTCTTAATTTCTCTATGTTCTTTTCCTTCATCTAACTTCGGCTTTTCAAACCAGATTTCTCTAAGAGCTCTATATTTTTTTACCTCTTTATGTTTCTCTCTTCCAAAAATCCTTTCTCTCAGGCTTTTAGCTTTAACTGGCTTATTCGTAGCAGCTAACATAACCTCATACTCTCTTTGTTTCTTTTCTTGTTCCCTAATCTGCTCTCTAACTTGTTCTCTAACTTCTAATTCTTTAATTCTTTCTCTTTCTAATTTTCTTCTGTTCCTTTCTATCTCTTTTGCTCTCCTTTTCTCAGCCCTGCTATTCCTGTAATCTCTAATACTATCTGAAAGCTTTCTCTCTAGTCCAAATGTTGAATAATATCTTCTCTTCTGCCACTCTCTTAACTTATTTCTAAGATCTGCATAAGGAATAACCCTTTTAGGCAGCTTAATATGCACTGGTTTAATTGCTTCAAGAATAGGAGTTATCACTGGCTTCTTAATTTCTGGTCTTATCACTCTTATCTTAAACTCTAACCTAGGCGCTAACCTTAACAGCATATTTCTCAAACTAAACCTATGTTTTTTTCCAACAACTTTTTCTTTTGTTCTTACCCCAACTCTTTCCTTAGCTTTTTCAGGTATTGATGCAAAGGTTTCCTTCAGCTCCTTTCTGCTTATAATTATAAATAAGATTATAAGTAAGAGAAGTAAAAGCCATAACCATAGTTTAATGTAAAAAAACCAGTCAAAGAAATGACCTTTGTCTATGCAGGCTTTACATCCAGCACCACCACAGTCAACACCCTCTTCATCATAATTTTTTATTCCATCATAACAATAACTGCAATAACCGCTAAAGTCAGAAACAATCAACCCAATTTCCAGTTTTTTAAAACCATTAACTGAAAAATCCTTTATCCTGCTTACCAATTTATTGGTTTGTATGTCATAAACTTCTATATAAGGTTCATAGCACCATTCTGTTTTAACAACTTTAACTGGCAAAGCAAGGCTACAAGCTTTGGATTCAAGAACATCTCTTTTGCAATCTTTCAAATCACTGCAGGTTCTAAACTGTTTTCCTTTAAATTCAGTTTTTCCAGAAAATAAGTCCTGGGTAATATCATAATTAACTGTACACCTGCTCCATTCAGAGCAATCCCATCTAGGCAGACAAACTCCAGGCCCGCATTGAAGTTTTGTTGGTTTGTTATCTTGCCTGTTGCAATTATTCAAATCCACGCAATTTATAGGAGTGCTGTAATATTCATTATTGCTCTCTTCCTTGCATTCAGTCCAATCACACTTCCAATCTGGAATACAGGTGCAATAAGCATTTTCAAAACAGTCACTGTCTATGCAGTCAATAGCTCCATCGTTATCATTGTCTAAGTTGTCATTGCAAATAACTTCCCTAGTACTCTGGCAGAATAAACTGGCAAAACAGTCACTGTCTATGCAGTCAATAGCTCCATCGTTATCATTGTCTAAGTTGTCATTGCAAATAACTTCCTGAATCTGGCATTGGGGCAATAAAACGCAATTTCCATCGAAACAATCTGTATTTCCATCACAGTTATTATCCACTCCATCACCACATAATTCTACAGCTCCCGGGTGAATATTTCCATTATGGTCGTCGCAGTCAGTTAAGCTGCAATAACCATCTCCATCTGCATCAGTGCATCCGCCTCCACCACCTCCTCCACCATCAGTGCAGCTCTGAATCTCGACTTCTGAACAGCTCGTTGAATCACTCCTTGTTCTAGTTTGAGTTCCACCAGAACATGTACTCCAACTGCTCCACGCTCCAAAATCAGCACTGCATATGGCTTTGTCTGCATGAACAGCACTTCCTATAAAACTAACAAAATTATCATCGCTAAGCCAGACATCCCATCTGACATAGCTACCAAAAGCATAATCAACAGTTACATTTGTGCTATACTCTCCAGCTCCTGTTCTTGTAATATTAATTCCAGGATAAAAAAATTCTCCGTTTAAGTAAACAATTTCAGCAGCATTAGTTGCATTTGCACTTATGTTTTGAGGGTCATATGAAGTAGTTCCTGATAAATTGATTTTGCTTATTGATATTGAAAGAGTAGCATTATCTCCGTCATAATACTTTCCATTGCTCCTTAAATTGCCCATTGTTAAACTTGTAACATATCTTATAATTGAAATATTAACTGTCGAAATATTATTGTCTTTAGTATCAGATGTTGCAATGTTATAAGAAATGCTTATATTTCTCGAGCTGACACTTAAACTGCTCTTTGAATAATTCATAGTGCAATGTCCGGAAGAATTAGTAGCTGAACTGCCGAATAAAACACCGTTATCATAAAAATAACATGTTGCTCCAGAAAATCCAGTAGTAGTGCCATTTTCATAAACTGCTGCTGTAAAATTGATGCTATTCGGCACAACTCCTTTATCATCCTCGCCCGATGTAGCATCGTTCCCTCTTATTATCTCTTGGTCATTTGAATGAGAAATTACTGAAATAGCCAAATTCTTAACACTATCTAAAATGCCAAATCTTCCTGAAAAACTGTCAGTTAAATACTGCCCAACTGTTTGAAAACCTCCGATAATTCTTTGGGTAAAACTAGTGCTGGAAGAATTTGTCTCTGAAAATGAATCTGACTTAATATCACTTGTATAACTGCTGGAACTTCCCTGAAATGCAAAAATAAAACTTATTAAAATAAATATAAAGAACAATATCATAAAGAGTTTAACATATTTGGCGTTCATTTTCTGGTTCTGGATTTTTTAATTATCATTTCCTCCTTTTCAACATCTAAAAATACCTCAACATCATCACCCTCTGATAAATCAAGATTTTCAAGTAAAGAATTAGGAAGTGCAACTCTGTTAAGTTTCTGAATCTTTAAATTCCCAAATTTAACTCTTTTTACCATTATTTTATCATATGCTAGTATTGATACTAATCAAATACTTAAAAAGTACTAATTTTAGTATTTAAAGTTTGCTATATAACGCTTATTGTTAAAAAAGATATAAAAGACCTAATATCTAAAGAGTATACTCGCCAAGATAAGATTCTGCAGTTTCTGATTTACTTTCACTTTGTCCAAGGTTTTGTGCAAGGTGCTTAACCCATTTTACCCTGTCTAAATTAATCTGATAATCCAAATCTTCCTTGCTCATTGAAGAATCATAAGAATTCTCAAGCCAGTAATCGCCAACCTGGAATCTTATTATAAGTCTACCATTAGCAACTTCAGATTTAGTAATAGAAACTGTTCCAGACCCTGTTTTAGATTTTAAAACAGATAACTCTTCATCACTCAAAGCATAATCTCCAGTATTTGCTTTTACTCTTGTTGCATTAACTGTCTGATTAGTTAGTGTGGCATTAGTTTGATTAGTTATTGTCACATTAGACAAAGTCTGATTTGTTAAACTAACATTAGTTTCACTAATATTAGTACCAATAGTTTCTGTAACATTAGATGCACTTACATCTGTGCTTGTTGTTGGCTGTTCAGAACTTTCAACACTAAGGGTGTTAGACACGCTGGTTATTTCTTGCCCATTGTAAGTTAAATAAATCTTTAAATCACCTTCCTCAGCTTTTATCTCCAAGCTGGATAAATCAATTACTAACCCATAACTCTCTTCTCCCAGGTAATCTTTCCCAAACCCTTCTCCGCCAAAATCTGTTGTAACTCTTGCCTTTTTATCACTAATTTTCAAATCAACACTTTGATCAGAAAAAACAATCTCAGCTGTTTCTCCGTCATTTAGCTCATAAACATAAGGCCTGTCCTTGCTGACGCTTCCCTTTATTTCATCGTCAACATCAGAAATTGCTCTGCCTGTAAATTTGAAAACTTTAAACACTGCATTTCCAGTTATAGGTAAAGAACCTGAACTTTCACTAACTTCAGCAGTTTCAGAATTATCAACAGAAGTTTCAGTTGTTTCTCCACTAGTTTCATCACTATTTGTTTCACTGGTTGTTGCTTCTTCACTAGTTATCTCACTTGTTACCTCGCCACTTGTTGTAGTTTCAGCTGTTTCTTCGCTAGTTTCTTCAGTAGTTGCTTCACTATTTGTTGTAGTTTCAGTTGTTTCTTCGACACTTGCTTCACTAGTTGATTCATTTGTTATCCCACTAGTTTCTTCGCTAGTTGTTGTACTCTCACTATTATTTACCCCACTATTTGCTTCACTAACTGTTTCGCTAGTTGTTTCATTTTCTTCATTAGAAGCCTCATTAGATGTTCTTGTTATTTTCATGACAAAATTAACTGAACTGCTTCCAGGCAATCCATATCCTTCTCCATTTCCAGAAACATTAATATTTTCCAGATAAAAATCTCCTTTAACCTTTTCATTAGAAATTAAATCTTCAAGATTATACTCATAATTATTATCGTTTAAACTAACCACAACTTTTGAATCTGCTGGAACTAATTCTCCTTGCTTTAAGCTAATTTTAAAATCTCCTTCTAAATTAGAGTCTGGTTTGTAAACACTGCTGGCTTCTAAAATAGCCTTTCCGCTTATAACAGGATTAACTATAGAATTTCCTGAAAAACTTTTGTAGTTAAATACTAATATCCCTAATAGGACAATAAAACTAATAACAACAATAAGTTTCCATTTAGATAGTTTATTTTCTCCCATATTAAGAAGTTATTTCTACACTTGTGATAACATTACCCCACTTTAGATTGCCCCGCTGTTCAACATAAACTGAAATAATATCTCCAGCAACATAACTAACAGCTCCCTCTGACTGAATATCATAGTCTATTTTCTTATCATCTTCAAAACTAATCAAATTCTCAAATCCAGTGTCCTCTCCGTTTTTATAAATTTTAATTGCTATTTGTCCATCTCCTTCCAAAATGCCAGAACTTGAAGAAATTCCAGTTAAACTTCCAGAATGAAGCATTACATAACCTGTATTTTCACCTGTTTGAACCCCTGTAGAACTATCTAAGAACTTAGATTCATTATTACTGGTGCTTGAGCCAAATACAACTATCTGAACATTCTTAGTTTCAGCTTTTTGTTTTAACTTTGGCGTTGAATACATTATAACATAAACACTCTCTTTATCGCCGGAATCTCCCGTATAATTAACCTCATAAATTCCAACTTTATTCTTGTCTACTTCCTTTATTTCAACATCATCGGGTAATAAAGATTGGTCAATTTCTGTGATTTGGTCAACACTGCTTCCATTTAAACCGCCTTTTTCAATAAAATTTTTAACATAATTATCTATGTTACCGCTAATTCCACTATTCTGGGCAAAAGCCCCGGCTGATACCAATACTAATAAAATTAAAAATACACTCGCCTCTTTTTTCATTTTAATCTCTACGGCTTATTAGGTTGACCCTGCTCAGGATTATACTTAACAAGCACAACTGAATCATTACCCTGTCCTAAAACAACATATCCCTGCTGATTAACAATCTGGACAATAGCTTGAACTGTAACTTCCTGCGCATTAACCTGCTTTTGTACAACATAGCCTTGTATTTTTGGCTCTATCAAAAGTACATAAATCAAAGCTAAAGCAAGAACAACAATTGCAATAGTTGCAATGACCATTTTTTTATCTCTCATGTTCCATAAAGCTTATTCTCCTTTCAATACTTTTTTTAATATTCAGAAGTTTAAAAAGTATTCTATAATAAAAAGAACCTACTGTTCTCTTTATGAACTCTCCCTTAAAATAGGTTTAAGCAATCTCTCCAAAACCAACTAATCTCCAGTGCCCGTTAATGTTTCTTGCAATGCCGACATTATCTCCTGAAAAAGGAACAACAGGAATATTAAGCTGAAATTCAATAACTCCATCTTTAACTCTTATGACTTTTCCTATTGTAACTGAAGTATTAACACTTAACATTAATGTTTCTCCAGGTCTAAAATCCTCAACACCAACATGTCCTTCTAAACCAAATACTTCTTTAAAATGTGTAGCCTTGACCTTCAAAGAATAGCTGATTTCAGGTACTTTACCAGCTAAACCAGCTACACAACCAGATAGTTTATCTGACTTGGTAAAAAACATGTCTAAACTTGTTTCTATTGAAAGGCTTCCTCCGGGAATTGCTTCACTAATAGCATGACTGCCCCTGTACAAAGAAATAATTTTAGTTTTAACAGTTTCATACTTAACCCTGTCTTTTTCTTTAATAACCATCCCTGGTTTTATCTCAATTTCATCGCCGATTTTCAAAGTTCCCTGCTTTAACGCTCCTCCCAAAACCCCTCCATTTAACTCATTTATTTTAGTTCCGGGCCTGTTAACATCAAAACTTCTTGCAACAATAAAAAATGGATCTCCGGAATTAGTTCTGTCAGGAATTTTAATATCTGCCAGACATTCATAAATTTTATTAATATTAATTTTTTGCAGTGCACTAACAGGGATTATAACAGCATTTTCAGCAACAGTTCCTTTAATAAAAGTCTTAATCTCTTTATATTTTTTAACAGCCTCTTCCTTTGAAACAAGATCAATTTTATTCTGCACGATTATTATGTTCTTAATTTTTTTTGCTTCCAAGGCAATAAGGTGCTCTCTTGTTTGTGATTTTATTCCTTCATTAGATGCTACAACTAAGATAGCAACATCAATCATAGCAGATCCAGAAAGCATTGTAGCCATCAGCATCTCATGACCTGGTACGTCAATAAAAGTAATATATCTTACTGGCTCTCCGTCTTCAATGTTATAATCATTTTTATTTTTTCTAATAATAACATCTGCATAACCTAACTTAATTGTAATTCCTCTTTTCAATTCCTCTGAATGCTGATCTGCAAATTTACCACTTAAAGCCTGGAGCAATGTGGTTTTACCATGGTCAATATGCCCAACCATTCCGACATTAAGCACAGGAAGTTTACTTACATCAACATTATCTCCAACATTATCTTTAACCATAAAAAAGATTAGAGAAAGGTGTTTTTAAAAGTTAGCTAAAATGCAAATCTTACAGTTTTATTCACTCTTTGGCTCGTTCTTCAAAAAAGAGTCTAAAGGTTTAGTTCCTTTAACAACACTGCAATTTATCTGAACAATAGCTAGTGAAATTTCATTTCCCCTTACAGATTTTTTTCTTCTAAATCCCTTATGTGAAACTTTTCTGAGAAATCTTCCCTTGCTTAATAAAACTCCCCTCAATTGAGGCCCTTGTTCATCTTCTTTTCCAGGAAATCCAGACTTATCGCTAGTTCCGGTAATTTTCAGTTCAAAACCCTTAAGTTCAGGGCTGAGCTCAGTTCCATTAAATACATCTCCAATTTTCTTTCCTACAAAAAATTCAGAGTCGGTTTCCAATTTAAATGTTTTACCTTTTTCTGAAATATTGAACTTAAATGCCATTATATTTATGGCAAAAGAGGATTTTTAAATCTTCTTGTCATTTATTTAGCATGTTAGACGAAATAATAATGTCAATAATCCAGGCAGCAACTGAATTTCTTCCTGTTTCAAGTGACGGGCATTTAGCACTCTACTCTAACTTATTTTCAGAGCCAAGTCTGTTTTTTATAACCTTTTTGCACATATCTTCTTTGCTTGCTGTGCTAATATTCACAAGAAAAGAAATAAAATTCCTTTTATCATTTAAAAATAATGCAAATAAGCTATGGTCATACATAATAATAGCTACAATTCCCGGAGCGCTGATTGGATTTTTGGCAAAGGACCTGATTGAACAGGCATTTTCATCACTGTTAGTAACAGGAATTGGTTTTTTGTTTACAGGAACAATTATTTTGTTTACAAGAATCAAAAAAAACAAAAAAGAAACAGAAATAACTTCAAAAAAAGTTTTGTTCATAGGCCTAATGCAAAGCCTTGCTCTGCTTCCAGGAGTATCGAGAAGTGGAATGACTATTTCTACAGCATTATTTTCAGGAATAGAAAAAGAAAAAGCTGTTAAATTTTCATTCTTGCTGTTTATCCCATTAGTAATAGGCGCTTTTTCATTGGAAATGTTTGACTATTACAAAAGTAATATTTCAGTTAATATACCAGCAACAACGCTTCTAATTTCATTTGCAATATGTTTCTTACTAAGTTTATTATTTCTAAATCTACTAAGTTATATAATCAAAAAAGGCAAATTCTGGATGTTTTCTTTTTATTGCTTTTTAATAGGAATTATAACCCTTATCCTTCACTTCACCATAAGCTCTTAAATAACTCTTCTTCCTGGGCAATATGTTTTCTTACCTTATCAATAAAAAACCTTGCATCAGTATCCAGTGTTATTTTTAGCTCTAATTCATTTCCAGAGTTTATTGCATCTTGAATAACTTTTTTACGCCCCCTTAACTCTTTATGCTGGAGAATCATTTTTTCAATAACAGCACCTTCCCTGCCTAAACTCTTCAGCAATAACTCCTCCTTTTCTTCATGAGAATCCCAGTAGTTAAACAAATTCTTGAAAACATGGATCAAATTCGGGTAGTTAACTTCATTTTCATCAATAATTATCTCTATTTCAACCAATTCTCTTTCAATCTGTATGTGCTCTTTTTTAATAATCTCTACAGAAGTTATCAATAATCACAAGGCTGAGAAATATATAAATTTATGCTTTAATGCCTTGTTGGAAGTGGTTTTCCCCGAATTTTATTCAAATCCCATGTTGGGCATGAACTTAAGTACAATGCCCCCGCCGGGATTTACCCTCTAGACAATGTTGGA
>Ga0210057_1005529_pt1 | contig 16201 bp, 16 predicted proteins | sample CryGeyCG2114_010_2_FD_183968 | JGI IMG/M metagenome (GOLD analysis project Ga0210057, IMG submission 183968) | Groundwater microbial communities from aquifer - Crystal Geyser CG10_big_fil_rev_8/21/14_0.10 (SPAdes) (version 2) | ecosystem: Environmental > Aquatic > Deep subsurface > Groundwater ...
GCTGTTTCTGCCATTACTAATTCTTTGATTAAACTCAAATCGCTTAAAGAGTTTACCAGAATTTTGTTGTTGGAAATTGTGTATAATACTTCTCCAATAAACAAGCTTCTTTTGATTTCTGTTCCTCCTCCATTATAATAATAACCGGATTTTTTCAGTGAGTCATTTTCTGCATCCAAATGAGTGATTCTCCCTTGTAATTCAAAACCGTTTTCTAATGAAAGATTATAGACATATGCTCCCTGGAAAGTGAATTCTCCGTACAATGGCCCCCATTTTTGCTGTTCGCTGTTTTCATAAGCCTGTTTTTGTTCTTCAGATATTTCAGCTAACTGGATTGGAATTACAAGCAAATTCTTTTCTTTGTCATACAAAAATGCTTTATGGTCTTGTAATGCAAAAGAATCTGTTCCTCTGTCTCCAATTATTTCTTTATACATTTCTTTTGGGTGCTCTATGTCTGTTACATCAAAGACAGCTATTTTTACTCCTTGGTACCATGCAAACTCTCCTTCTTCTGCTTCAATTGTATCTTTTCCTATTCCAATTAAATGAGTTTCATCTATTGGGTGCAGATAATCTGAGTAACCCGGAATCTTTAGTTTTCCTAGTACTTCAGGTTTTTCAGGATTACTTAAGTCAATTACAAACAATGGATCAACTTTTTTAAAGGTTACAAGATAACCTTTTTTTCCCATAAATCTTGCAGAATAAATTTTTTCTCCTGGAGCAAGGTCTTCTAATTGCCCTTTTAATTTCAAGTCATTTCCAAAAACATAAATATTGTTTGAACTTCCTCCACCACTTCTGGAAACATGTCCTGTTGTAGTTGCAATTCTAAAATGTGAATCAAATTCATCCATTGAAAACTGATTTAAAATTGTTCCTGGTGCTTTCATTACTCCTAAATAATCTATTTTTCCTTTATTCAAAGAAAACTTGTGAATTGAAGTAAATTCTCTTGTATCTGTTACCATTCCTTTAACTGCATCAACTACTTCTGTTACAACCGGAAAATAATTGTAGTTGTATTCTGTTTGAGCTAAATACAAATTTTCTTGTGATGCATATAAGTTTTCTGCTGAACCAACAACTGTTTCTTTTTGTATTTCTGAATCAAATTCATTCATTGAAATTGAAGCAATTGTAATAAAACTTTGAGGATTAACCGGAGGCAGATAACCAATGTTTTTGCATTTAGCTATTTCTTCAAATTCTCCGTCTTTTTTTGAGTCAGCATACAATGGAATAATATCTTCATCGTTTTCTATTCCATAATAATCCGGATAACTGTTTATTACAAAATAAACTTGTTCTTCAATTTTTCTTGAATTTAAGTAAGAACCCTCAAATTCAACTGTTCTTTTTACTTCTGGCGAACTTTTATCTGTTGCATCAAGTATTTTTATTACTGCAACACTAGTGTTTCTGTAATCAGGGTAAATCATTTCTTTTTGGGTTGTTCCATTATTCAATGATTTTGGTTCTCTAATTTCTTTATATGTTTGGCCAAAAACTAAAATATTGTTTCCTTGAATAAAAATTTCCTGAGGAGTTATCCCTAAATCTGTTTCAGATAAAATTTTTGCTTCTTTTGCAGGATATGCTTCTGCTATAACTAAATTTTTATTTGAAATAACATAAATATATTTTCCATCTGTTTTGACTATGTCTGCTTCATCCACTCCTTCTACCTGAATATTTGTTTCTGAATATTTTGGAGTTGAACCTGAATCAGAACTTGCTTCTGCAGTTGCTTTCATTGGAGCGCCAACAGCCAATGAATCATACATTCTTCCATAATAATTATTTTGTGAGTTCTCAAAAACATTTTTTATTTCGGTACAAGAAGCAAATTTTGGGATTTCTTTTGCTGAAACATTTTCAGGCGGGTTTGGAATAACACATCCTGCCAGAAAAATTAATCCAATTACACTTAAAACTAAAATTAACTGTATTTTTTCTTTTAAAACAATTTTTTTTTCTATAATTTTTTTGTTCATAAAAGCATCACCAACAAAAATTATGGTTCTTGCATTTAAAAAGGCACAAGGTTTTTATAAGGAAAAAAACTAAGTTTTGCATTGGCTTATCATGTCATTAAACAGTTTTTTGAACCAATATTTTTTTGGATTCCACGGCCCTGTGCCGTAATTCAAGTAAATTCCTTCAAGAATTATTCCTTCACAAGCATAATATCTGTATTCAAATTTTCCTAGATAAATTCCTTGTTCTGTTTCAATTTCTTCTTCTTTTTTTTCAATTCTTATTTCTTTTCCTTCAAAAAACTCTTTTTCTGTTGTTCTTTCTTCTATTGCTTCTTTTAATTGTTTTTCTCTTAATTCGTTTATTGAATCAAATTTTGGGCAGTCAATGAAATTATAGGAAATTGTTTCAATATTCCATGTACTTGCCGGCCAAATCACTCCTTTTCCAATAAATATTTTTTCTGTTGTGCATTCAAAAAAAGAATAATTTTCATCAAGAAATTCAGCGTCATTTACAAAAGTGTCATAATAGTTTTCTTCTAATTTTTCTATCATTCTTTCTTTTGGAGTTTTATCAAAATTAATATCCGAGTTATTTAAATCAGTTGAATTAAAATCAGAATTATTTAAGTCATTTGAATTATTTATATCAGTTGAATTCAAATCTTTTGTTTCAGTACAACCAAAAAACAATAAGAATAAAATTAATCCAATTAAAATTTTTTTCATGAAATTAGTAGGTTTTTGTTTAATAAAAACTTATTTTTTGTTTTCTAAAACGTCTTTGACTGCTTTTACAATGTCTTTGTCTGTGCAGCCAAATTTTTCTAATAGTTCTTCTGGTGTTCCTGATTCTCCAAACCTGTCTTTGATTCCAACAAACTTTATTGGAACAGGATAATGTTCTGATAAAACTTCTGCTACTGCAGAACCCATTCCGCCAAACACTTGGTGTTCTTCTGCTGTAACTATTGCACCAGTTTTCTTCGCAGCATTAATTAAAGTTTCTTTATCAATCGGTTTGATTGTATGATTATTGATTACCATTGCATCAATTCCTTGTTTTTCTAATTCTTCTGCTGCCTGCAAAGCAAAATAAACCATCATTCCGCAAGCCACAATACAAACATCTTTTCCTTCTCTGAATATTTCTGCTTTGCCTATTTGAAATGGAGTTCTTTCAGTTGTAATTGCAGGAACTTTTTCTCTTCCAAACCTTAAATACACTGGTCCTTTAATTTGTCCTGCCTGAATAGTTGCTTTTTCTCCTTCAATTGCATCTGAAGGAACCAATACAATCAAATTTGGAATACATCTTGTAATTGCAATGTCTTCTAATGCCTGATGGGTTGCTCCGTCTGGTCCAACAGAAATTCCTGCATGAGCTCCTTCAATTTTAACATTTGCTTCAGCATAACAAACACTGACTCTTAATTGATCCCAGTTTCTTCCTGGATTAAATACTGCATAAGAACTGACAAAAGGAATTTTTCCTTCTTTTGCCATTCCGGCTGCAACACCCATCATATTTTGTTCTGCTACTCCTACTTCAATAAACCTTTCAGGAAATTTTTCTTTAAACCACGCCATTCTGGTTGAATCAGTTAAATCACAGCATAAAGCAACAACATTAGAATTTTTTTTCCCTAATTCAACTAATCCTTTTCCATAACCGTTTCTGGATGGAATCCATTTAGCTTCCTTAAAGTTTTCAATTAAATGCATTTCAGGATTAATTTTTCCCATTTAATTTCCTGCCTTAATCTTTTCTTCTGTTTCATTTAATTCCTTCAAAGCTTTTTCTGCTTGTTCTTTGTTTGGAGGCATTCCATGCCATTCAAATTTGTTTTCCATAAAAGAAACTCCTTTTCCTGGAACTGTGTTGGCAATAATGCAGATTGGCTTTCCGGTTAAAGTTTTTGCTTTTTCAAATCCTTTAATTAATTCTTTAATGTTGTTTCCGTCTAATTCAATTACATGAAAATTAAATGCCTCAAATTTTTTGTTTAAAGGGTCTAAAGGCATTATTCCTTCTGTGTTTCCGTCAATCTGAATGAAATTTCTGTCAATAACATAAATCAGGTTATCTAATTTGTTTTTTGCTGCAAACATAAATGCTTCCCATGCTTGTCCTTCATTTATTTCTCCGTCTCCAGCTAAACAAATTACATGAAAATCTTTTTTATCCATTTTTGCTGCTAAAGCAACTCCTGCTGCAATTGAAGTTCCCTGCCCTAAAGGACCGGAAGTTGATTCTAATCCAGGCAAAGCCAGGTCATGCGGGTGCCCTTGAAGCCTTGTTCCCAGTTTTCTGAGTGTTTTTAATTCTTCTTTTGGAAAAAAACCTGCTTCAGCCATTGCAGCATATCTTACCGGAACAATATGCCCGTTAGATAAAATTAATCTGTCTCTTTCCTTCCATTCAGGATTTTTTGGATTATAATTTAATATATTAAAATATAATACTGCAAAAACGTCTGCCATTCCTAGTGGTCCGGCTGAATGGCCTGATTTTGCTTCTAAAAGCATTTCAATCAAGTCTTTTCTGATTGTATTAGCCATTAATTTTAGTTCTTTTAAATCAGTTATTTTTTCCATTGTTTTTCACTTTCAAAAACAGGTAGTGGGGGGTTAATCCAAAAACTTTTAATGTCAAAAAGGTTTTTAAATCTACCCAGAATTCATAAAAATTATGAACTTATTTTTTATTTCCATTTTATATTGCATCCGCATGAAGGCTCTTCTTTTACTGTGACTTTTTTTCCTTCAATTAACTGCTGTAATGCATCCTCTAATTCAGCAGTGTTTCCTTCTTCATGATCGTACATGTGCGCGTCATCAAATCTCCCATGATAAACTAATTTTTTTTCTTTGTCAAACAAAAATGGGTCTGGAGTGCATTCAGCTCCAAAACTTCTTGCTGTTTTTTGAGTGTTGTCATCTAAATACAAAAACTTAAAGTTTCCGGTTTCAGCGTATTCTTTCATGTTTTCAAAAGAATCTTCTTCTATTACAGCTGAATTAGAATTAATTCCAATAACAGTCAAATACTTTTTGTATTTTTCCTGTAATTCATTTAAGTAATCAAATTTTGGCTGAACATAAGGACAGTGATTGCACATAAAAACTATCAATAAATTTTTTCCTTTGAATTCTGAAAGAAAATGAATTTTATCATCAATTCCTTTTAATTCAAATTCAGGAGCTTTATCTCCTTTTTTCAATTTATTGTATTGTGAATAAGTTAAAACCATTTTTTCACCTTAATCTTTTTCTATTTTGCTGTTTTCTGGCCCTGTGTTCCCAAAATATTTTGCGCCTTGTTTTTTTGAATAAGGAGTATCGCATTCTGAAGTTAAAGTATCTAAAGTAAGCCTTGCAATCTTTATTCCTGGCCTGATAATTATCGGGATTTTTGATATATTGCTGATTTCTAATGTAGGGTTTCCTTCAAATCCTGGGTCAAAAGCAGAAGCAGTTGAATGAACTAATAATCCAATTCTGCCTAAACTGCTTCTTCCATCTAATCTTCCGGCTAAATGATTTGGGATTTTAATAAATTCTTTTGTTACAGCCAAAATTAATTCTCTTGGATGGACAACAAATTTTTTGCCGTCTTCTATTTCAATTAATTCAGTGAAGTTTTCCGGAACTCCTTTGCTTACATCAATATGGCTTATTTCTGAATTCTTAAAAACTCTGAATTTGTTCCCTAAATATAAGTCAATTGAAGAACAAAAAATTTCTTCCATTTTTATACCGCTTACTTCAAGGTCTTTTTCTTTTATTGCTTTTTTTAAATCTCTATCAGATAATACTGCCATAATCTAATTATTGTATCCAAACCTTTTTAAAAAAAAGTTTTACCAAAAGCACCTTTTTACAAAAGTTGCACCAAAAACAGCTTTTGCACAAACCTTTTTTATCTTTTTGATGCCAATTCTTTATGTGATGTAAATGGAATTTAATTCAAAAATACTGGAAACAAAAAAATGCGAAGACGAAAAAAACTGTTTCAGGATAGTTAAATTTGAGAAACCAAAAGCATTTGATTTTAAGTCAGGGCAGTTTATAATGATTGCCTCTGAAGACTTCAAACTAAGAGATGCCCCTGAAAAACTTAAATGGAGTTCTTTTTCTATTGCCAGTTCTCCTTTTCAAAAAGAACTGGAATTATGCATTAAAATTTATGAAACAAAAGGATTAACCGAACATTTAAAATCCAAAAAACAAGGCGATGAAATAATAATTAAAGGCCCGTTTGGAAATTTTACTTTAAATAAGGACTTCAAAGAAGTTTCTTTTGTTGCTTTAGGAACAGGGATTGCCCCGATGATTTCAATGATTCGAACTTTACTGCATGAAAATGATTTAAGGCCGATTAACTTGTTTTATGGTTTCAGAAACAGATGCTGTTTTTTGTATCACGAAGAACTGATTGAAATGCAGAAAAAATTCAAGAACTTTAAATTAAATTTTATTCCAAGCGACCCGGAACAAGACTGGAGTGTGCCAAAAGGATATGTACAGGAATTAATTGAAAAAGCAGTTTTTTCTGTTCCAAAAAAAGAAATAGATTTTTATTTGTGCGGGCCGCCAAAAGCACTGGAATCAATTAAAGAGTTTTTGATTAAAAAAGAATTTAATAAAGACAAAATTTTTTACGAGAAATGGGGTTAAAACTTTTCTAAAAAGGTTTCAGAACTCATAATCTTAATCATTGCTTGCGCTCACATCAGCCTGGTTCATCATTAACCTTAATTCAATTATTATGTGTTAGCGTTTAATTAAAAAGAAGCCTTTTTGTTCATAATAAAAATAAGTAAAAGATTAATTTAAGTCTTTCGTTTATTCTTTTATTTCAATAAAAGAAAGCATTATTTTCAGGCTTTCAACTGCTTTTGCTTTCACTAAAGTGAAAGCATTGAGTTTCCCTGATTCTTCTATTACAATATGCAGGTTTCCAAAAAAACTGTTTGTTTTTAGCTCATAATGTCCTGAAGCTCCATTGACTTTGGCTTCATTCATTTCTTTTGATTTGAATTTTGAGCCCAGCATGAAATTAACTGTAACTTCTTTTATTTTTCCCTGCATGTCTTTTACTTCTGCTCTGCTTATTTTGTTTTCAGCCATTCCCTGTTTTATTGATTCAATTATGCTTTCGTTTTCTGAGAGCTCTAAAACAAGGTTTTTTTGGCTTCCTTTTCCCTGAAATATTTGTGAGCCCTGTAGTGAAGTTTTTGAACCAGAATACATGTTTTCCCTTTTATTTTTTCTTTTTTGTCCCCATTATTTCATCTAGTTTGCCTATTGATTCAAATGCTCTTAAGATTTCTAATGGGATTGCAAAAACAACTGTGTTGCTTTGGTCGCTGCTTAAGTCATTTAATGTATTTAAAGTCCTTAAATGCAGTGCTCCTGGGCTTGCTGACAGAGTTTTGGCTGCTTTAGCCAGATTATTTGATGCTTCAACTTCTCCTTGAGCTTTAATTATTACTCCTCTTCTTTCTCTTTCTGCTTCAGCTTGTTTTGCCATTGTTCTCTTTAAGTTTTCCGGCAGTTCAACGTCCTGCATTTTTATTCCGGTAACATTTAATCCCCATGGATCTGTTTCTTTGTCCACTACTAATTCTATTTCTGATGCAATTTGATCCCTGTTGGATAAAACTTCATCCAATGATTTGTTTCCAATTATGTCCCTTAAAGCTGTCTGAGAATATTGTGCTACAGCATAAACATAATCCTGAATATTTAATACAGCTTTTTTCGGGTCTTTTACTTCAAAATAAACCACTGCATTAACTCTTACCGGAACATTGTCTTTTGTCATTACTTCTTGTTTTGGAATATCAACTGTTTTAATCCTGATATCAAGTTTTTTGTAAGTCTGGATTACCGGAATCAGAATATTTAATCCTGGTTCCATTATTCCGGAGTATTTCCCTAAAGTAAATTTTACTCCTCTTTCATATTGATTAATTATTTTAATTGACGCTATAGCCAAAATAATTATTATTGGAATAAAAAAAAACAAAGCCATTATAATTCCCCCAATTAATTCTATTAAAGTCATTTTCCCACCATTATTAGTTTGTATATATATCTGGTTTATAGTGTATAAAAATGTTTCTCAGCCTTTTTTTATTGCAGGAATTCAATTTCTTTTTCATTGCATTTATTTTTTACTGGTCTTTTGTTATTGGTTGTTCAAGGCAAAACTGCATTCCAGTCAAAGCAAAAACAATTAATGCAATCCATAAATTGAATTCCTGCAAAAAAGGAAAAACAAATTGTTCAGAAGAAAAAGGCCAAAACATTTTAACCGGCCAGAAAGTAGTAAACAAATCCGTTATTGAATGAAAAATAAAAGAAAAAGAAAACACAAGAAAAACTTTTATTTTATCTAATTTAAAATATTTATTTAAAATCAATGCAAAAATTGCTCCAAAAATTATTCCATAAACTGGTGCATGAAATAACTCGTGATGAAATTCATAATACAAATTAATGTCCCAAAATAATGCAATTCCATCCAAGTCAGGAAGCATTCCGGCAATAAAAGCAATTAATCTGAGTTTTTCGTTTTTAGTGAAACGAGATACAATCAAAAAAGAAATTAATCCATGAATTAAAGTAAAAGCCATAAGTTATTCAACTTTTTAGCATCTGGAAATTTCTCCTGAATCTTCAAAAGAATTTCCTAGTAATGCAGTGCAATAATTTGAAACGCATTTGCATTCTTTAATATAAGTCCCGCAACGGTTTCCAGGGCAGTTTGCTTCTTCAACAAAATCCTTGTTTGAACACTCTGAATTACTGCATTCAGCGCAATCATCGTCTTTTATGCAATAAAATTCTTTTGGAATTTCTTTTTCAGGGTATTCATCCATTAAATCCTGAAAAGAAAAAGCCTCTTCGCCGATTTTATGTGTTATTAATCTTCCGATTTCATTTTCAACTTTATCAAATTGGTCTACACTAGAATTAACTACCAAAACAGTTTTTCTTTTTCCATTTGCTTTAATGCTTATTTTTGTAAATCCCCCGTCCATTATGCTTGGGTCATTGTAATTGTCATTCAAGCCAAAAAAGTTGTTTATTACAACTGCATCAAAAATTTTTTTTCTTTCTGATTCGCTTACATCAAATTCATATTTTTTGCTTAGAGCAGTTTCCATTGTTTTTTCAAAAACTGCTTTTCCTTGTGAATCAATGCTTAACTCATAATGCCCCCATTCCAAGTGTGTTGCACCTGACTCATAGCTTACTTCAAAATCTGCCGGAAGGGTTTCAGGAGGCTGAGGCGGATTAGGGCAGCCAAAAACAAATACAATTAAAATTAAAATCAAAAAAACTTTTTTCAAAGTTTTGTCAAATTGCTTCGCAGAAACTTTTTTCATGCTAGAATTAGGTTTTTGTTCTATAAAAATTTTGTGTTTTAATTAAAAAAAGCTATTTTTGTTTTTTTTCTTCTCTGATTGTTTTAACTAAATTATATACCGCTGAAGCAATAAAAACAATTTGAAGCACAATAAAAATTAAGTCTCCAATATAAATGCTGTAAACTGCAAGACATAATCCTCCAAGAATAAATAAAGTGTCTTCTCTTTTTCTGTTTGTTATAACTACTCCGGCAGAAATAAACAGCAATCCCAGAATCCCAATTATTTTAAATAAATCTAAACTGTTAATTAAATTCAAATCCATTTTTTTCACTGTTTAATAGTTTTCTGTTCTGTCATATGCAGTGTATTCAGGTCCTTCAACACAGACATCCATTCTGCAGTCCAAATAATCATTGCAATAGTTTTGTGCTGAAAGCATTCCATACATATCTGTTCCAATTGATTTACAGCAAGGCTCATTTAATTTCCCGCATGCTTCTTCATTTCCGTTATTGTATTCCTGATTCCCTGCATCATAATAAGTTGTATTTGGGTCATCAAATGGTCCTTCACCTGAATAAGGTTGTCCATCGCTTCTCATACTTGCATAAGCTGTTTCTTCCGGGCATCCTGCCAAAAAAACACTTAAAATCAGAATTCCAAAAACCAAGAATTTTGTGTTCATTCATTAATTTAGTTAGAATAATCTTAAAAAGAATTAGGGTTTTTTCTTTTCAGATTTCTATTAATTTGTGTGTTTTTCCCTTTTTTTTCTGTTTAAAAATCTTTTTGTTCACAAATTACTTAATAAAAAAAAGAAAAGACAGAATAACTCTATTTTTTTCTTAACTGAAAAAACTCTGCTTTTTGGCTTAACTAAGCTAACTAGAATGGCGTTATTTTTCTATTTCTTTTAAAGGAGAATGATTTAAATTGAACTTTAATGAACTAAACATAAATGACAGCATAAAAAACGCTTTGCATAGAAAAGGCTTTGAAAATGCTTCTGAAATACAGGAAAAAGTTATTCCTTTAGCTTTAAAAGGAAATGATATTGTAGGAAAATCAAAAACAGGAACAGGTAAAACCGCTGCTTTTGCTATTCCTTTAATTCAAAAAATAAGCGAAAAAAATGATTTTGCTTTGATTGTTGTTCCAACAAGAGAGCTTGCTTTGCAGGTAAAAGAAGAAATTGCTTCAATTGCAGTTAACACTCATGTAAAAACAATAGCTGTTTTTGGCGGCCAAAACATCAAAACACAAATTGATTTGCTTAGAAGAAAACCCCAGATAATTGTCGGAACACCAGGAAGACTGCTTGACTTGATTGCAAGAAGAATTCTTGTGTTAAACCAAACAAGATATTTGGTTTTAGATGAAGCAGACAAAATGTTTGACATGGGTTTCAGAGATGATGTTGCAAAAATAATTTCTTTTCTTCCAAGAGAAAAACAAACAATGATTTTTTCTGCTACAATGCCAAGAGAAATTCTTTACTTAATTGAAAGACACTTAAAAAAAGACAAAACTTTTTTTGATTTAAGTGAAGACAATGCACCAGTTCAGGAAATTGAACAGTTTTATGTAATGGTTGACCCAAAACAAAAAATTTATGCACTGCAAAGAGTTTTAGCAAACGATAATTCAAAGACTCTTGTTTTCTGCAGAACTAAAAGAACTGTTGACTGGCTTGAAAGACTGCTTTCAAGAAGAGGAATAAGAGTTCTGGCAATTCATGGAGACAAAACTCAGGGAGCAAGAAACAAAATGCTTGAAGAATTCAAGCGTTCAAGAAACGGAATACTTATTGCAACTGATGTTGTCGCCAGAGGAATTCATGTTAATGATATAGATAATGTAGTTAATTTTGATTTTCCTTCGGAAACAGAAAATTATCTGCATAGAATCGGCAGAACTGCAAGACAAGGAAGAGCAGGGAAAGCAATAAGTTTTTGTGCTAATTTAATGGAATACGATGTTCTTGAAAGCATTAGCGCAAGAAACAACACAGTAATACATCAATTACAGTAATCAGTTAAGTATTACAAGCGTGGCTCCCATTACAAGGCTTCCTATAAGCAAACCAAAAATCATTAAATGAGAGTTTCCGTTACAGTACTTTTTTGCAGTTGGAAGCAATTCATCAAAACAAATAAACACCATTATTCCTGCAACAAAAGCCAGACTTGCCCCGATTACTGAATCTGAAAGAAACGGCAGTAAAATTAATGCAGCAATTATTGCTCCTAAAGGCTCAGCCATTCCTGAAAGAAAAGAAACAAAAAAAGCTTTTCTTTTCTTTTTTGTTGCAAAATAAACTGGGATTGAAACAGCTATTCCTTCAGGAATATTGTGAATTGCAATTGCTATTGCCATAATTATTCCTGTTTCAGCTGAATGAAGATTTCCTGCAAAAACAGCAAATCCTTCAGGAAAATTATGTATTGCTAAACCTAATCCGACAAACAAACCAGTTTTCAATAATTTTGCATCCTGTTTTTTTACGTTTGAAACTTTTTCTAAAATATATTCATGTGGAATAAAATAGTCTACCAAAAAAATAATTCCTGCTCCTCCAAAAAACATTATTATTGCTTTTTCATATCCTATTGCTTCAATTCCTTTTGGAAGCATTTCAATAAAAGAAATAGTAATCATTACTCCGGTTGAAAAAGCCAGAGAAAAAGCAAGATAGCTTGTTTTCATTTCTTTAATAAAAAAAACTACTGCACTTCCAATTGTTGTTGATAATCCTGCAAAAAGAGCTAAAATCAGTCCGGTTAAAATTACATTCATTTTATCTCAATAAAAAATAAGAAAGAAAGATTAAAAAATAAATAAACAACGAATTAAGCCAAACAAGTCTCTTATTATGAAGCTCTAAACAAATATATATAACAAAGTTAACTGATTCTAGGAGGAATAACCATGGACAGCCAGTTTACCAGAATGCGAAACAGAACCCAAAATTTTTCACTTAAAGAACAAAAAAAAGAAGATAAAAAAAACCGTTTTCTTTTGCGTTCACTTTCCCTTTAATTTTTTGTTTTGCTTTCAGTTATTTTAAAAAAAATTCCGGTTTTCCGGCACTGCTCTATATGTGCAAATCCCGCCGAATTTTATTTTTAGGGGGGTTTTGTTGAATGGCCAAAAGAATTGATTAAAAGATTATTCATACTTTTTAGATTGTTCGCAGCACATTTTTTGCAGGGTACTTGCTATGCGGGAGAAAAAGAAAATCTTGTTTGCTGTTTGCGGGATAGGTCTTGGCCATGTGATAAGGTCTCTTGAAATAATAGATAACCTTGCTGAAGAAAACGAAGTGTTTGTTACTTCTGCTAGCAGAGCGCATTCTTTCCTGAAAAAACAAACGCCGGACAAAGTAAAACCGCTTGCAGCGATTCAGACAATTGAATTATGTTTCGGTGAAAACACATTTGATTTGATAGGCACTGCATATAAGAATATCCCGAAACTGCCTGCAATACTTTACTCAAACTGGAAAATATTTGACAAACTGAAAAAAAATGTTGATTTGGTTATTTCAGACCATGAAGTAAGCAGCGTTATGTGGGCTAAAGCAAACAGGAAAAAAATAATTAACATAAGCCACACGCATGGAATGTATTTTACTCATTTTTTTGAAAAATTTAAAAAGCCACTTAATTTGGCTTATACTGTCCCGCTTGATTTGCTTTCAACAGCCGATATGACAGTGAATACCCATTTTTTCCCTTTGAAAAGAAAAAGTTTCCTTAATGTCAGGTTTTTTGGCCCAATAATAGCAAAAGACATGATTGAAGTTAAGGCGACAGAAGGGAAAAAAATAGTGGTTTACCTCCCCACAAATATGCTTAATGGCTTTATTGAAGTTGCAAATCCCATAAAAGAAAAATTTATTGTTTTCTGTGATTCAGGCCAGGAAAAATTAAAAAAAACTGCCGGAAAAAATTTTTCATTCAAAAAAGTTAGCAGGAAAAACTTTGTAAAAGAGTTGTCCAGAGCAAAATGTTTTGTTTCACATGGAGGAGTAAGTGGTCTAACAGAAGCGCTGTTTTTAGGGAAACCATGTTATGTTATTGCGGATGAATCTTTTTATGAAAGATGCTATAACGGGAAAACGATGGAGCTACTTGGGTATGGAAAATGCAGCAAAAAGGAATCCGGACAAGAGTTCACAGATTTTTTGCATAACATTAAACAATACAAAAAGGAACTGCAGAAAAAGCCTGTTGGGCCTGCAAATAAAGAAATAATAGCTTTTATAAAAAAACAAATTGAATCAGGGAATACAACAAGAAATTAATTGAGTAATAATCCTGCCTCCCAACACTGCTCTATAGGTGCAATTCCCGCCGGGGTTTCCCTAAAATGAGAACTATTTTTTATAGGTTAAATTGTTTTTTGATTTTTTTATTTTAAAGTAATAGTAGGCTATTCCTGCTATAATTATTATGATTATTAATACAATGAATGGAGTGAAGTCTGTTTCTTTTGGTTTTTCTTTTTCGCCATCAACTGAAACACTTTTTGCAAGGCATTCTCCTTGTTTGCATTCTTTGTTTGTTCCGCAACTGGTTCCGTCAGTTAAGTTTGTGTAAGTGCATTCTCCTGTTGCAGAATTACAGGAATCCTGAGTGCAAGGATTTAAGTCATCACAGTCAATTCCTTCACATAAATCTGTTAAAGGTTCTTCTTCTGCAAATTCTGCCACTATTGGCGCAGTCATTTCGTTTATTGCTTGATTGGTTACCTCGTTGCTTACAGTATAAATTATATTTTTTGTTTGATTCGAGTTAACTTCATCCAAAGAAAACTGGATTACTGGGTCTTCTTTTAGTATAGTGAATTCAAAATCGCTTTTTATTTGTGATGCGTTTAATGCTACTGATTTTGGAATGAATTCAATTATTTTAATGTTTGTTTTCTTTTTTCCCGGATTATTTATGTTAATTGTCATTGTAGTCTGATAAGTTACTTCTCCTGTAATGTTGTCAGTTACTTTTTCCACTCTAATTGTCCTGCTTACAGTTGTTTTTCCTAGTGCTTGAGATGCTTTTTCTATTGCATTCTTTGAAGCTCCAACTTCAGTTAACTTGTTTCTCATTTCTTCTGAAGTGGGTTTTTTTGAAATTATTTTTTCTAATATTATTTCTTTTGTTTTTGTTGGGCAGTCTGCTGGGCAATTGCTTGAATTTTCGTCTCCTGCACAGAATCCGTTGCCACAAATTTCTTCTGTGGGCGGAGTGCATTCAACTGAACAGCATCTGTTTGAATCCATTGCAGTCAGCCAGCTTCCAGTACATTCTTCGTTTTCGTCACAAATGTTTCCGTATTGTGCTACACAATAATTTGGTCCGCCTGTATTGCTTGCAGGCGGAGAAGTTACATTTATTGTCACTGAAGCAGTTGAACTGTTTACATCTGATATTGTTTGTGCAATAACATAAAATGTATGGCTTGCTGTTGATAAATTATTAAAATCATAAGAAAGATTGGTGCTGTTGTCTACCCATCCGTTTGAGTCAACCTGAACATAATATTTGTTTATGTTTCCTGTGTTTGTTGCACTGTAAACTAATGTTACTCCTGTTGATGTTTGGCTTGAACCGTCTGTTGGATTAGAAATTGTTACTACTGGCGCAGTTTGATCTATTAGAATATAAAATACATTTGAATCCCCATAATTGCCTGCATTATCAAGTGAATTAAAATCTATTGCATAGTTGCCGTCTGATGAAATTAATATGTTTGTGTCATAGGTTGTCCACGCCCCATAACTTATTCCAGTTGCAGAATTAGTGTCTAGCCTGTATTTTGTTGAACTGCAGCCACTTGTTGCATCACTGCAAGTTAAATGAATATTTGCATCCATTGACTGCCAGGTATTATGATTTCCATCCCAAGAAGTTGAAGGAGCAGTCTGGTCAATTAAAACATAAAAAGTGTTTGTGTCTCCTATATTTCCTGCTCTGTCAGTTGAATTAAAGTCTATTGCCCAGTTTCCGTCTGCAGTAATGAAAATATTTGTGTCATAAGTCAGCCACGAACCATAGCTTACAGTATCAGAAGAATCGCTGTCTATTCTGTATGTTGTATTTGCGTCTCCCCCTGTGCACCCTGAACCAGAATCATTGCAGGTTAAATGAATGTTTACGTCTGATGCCTGCCATAATTCGTTTGCATCCCATGAAGTGGTTGGGGCAGTGTTATCTATCCTGAAGCTTGTGTTGCTTGAATCTGAGCCATCGTCTCTGTAAGTGCCGTCTGCTTGTCTGTTAACTACATTTACATCAACAAAATAGTTTCCGTCTGAAATTGCTGTTGTATTCCAGCTGTAAGTGCAGTTATTCATTGAAGCAAAGTTTTGGTCATCACAATTAGCTGTATCCATTAAATTCAGGTCAGAAATTAAAGTAGTGAAAGCCCCTTGAGTAGCACTATAATAAATGAACGCCATTAAATTTGAGTCATCAATTGAATTAGCATCAATATCAGTTACATTGAAATCAATTGTGTAAGTTGCTTTAATGTACTGGCTTCCATTTGGGTTATTAACCAAAACAGTCGGAGCAGAATTAACAATCCCAAAAAATAACACTAAAATTAATGCAATTAAAAATTTTTTGTATTTCATGTCATTTTCCTTTACTTATTGTTTTTTTTCTTTTATTATTAGTGTGGTTATGTTTTTATTTGTTTGTTTTTTGTTTTCTTTTGTTTTTTAGTGTTTTTCTGTTTTTATGCAATTTGATAATTTAAACCCAATTAAAATAAAAAAAGATTTTTAGTTCTTGGTATTTTTTTTGAGAAAAATTTTCGCCTCCC
>Ga0210057_1005530_pt1 | contig 16199 bp, 15 predicted proteins | sample CryGeyCG2114_010_2_FD_183968 | JGI IMG/M metagenome (GOLD analysis project Ga0210057, IMG submission 183968) | Groundwater microbial communities from aquifer - Crystal Geyser CG10_big_fil_rev_8/21/14_0.10 (SPAdes) (version 2) | ecosystem: Environmental > Aquatic > Deep subsurface > Groundwater ...
GATTGAAATTCCAAATCAACGCCAAGGCAATACCCGGCAAAGCGACATGAGATAGAGCGTCGCCAACAAGAGACATTCGCCTTAAAACCATAAAAGAACCGAGGTAGCCGGCGCCGATACCGATCAGGGTGGCAACGGTTAATTGTAAATATAAATCATTCATATTTCTAACTTCCTAATTTCTAAAACCTAATTCCTAATTCTGATGTTCATGAGCATAAAAACCGGCTTCACCTCCATATAATTTTGCTAGCGCCCGTGGATCCAATACGTCGTTTGGCGGACCGAAGCATATTTTTTCTTTATTTAAACAAAGGACACTGTTTGCGTATTTATAAACGATGTTCAGGTCGTGAGATATCAAGAGAATAGTAAGCGCCATCTCGTCGTTCAATTTTTTGAGTAGGTTGTATATCGTCTCTTCTCCGCCAACGTCAATGCCGGTGGTCGGTTCGTCGAACAGTAGTACATCGGGATTATCCAAAATTGCCCAAGCGATAAGGACCCTCTGGAGCTGTCCGCCGGAAAGCCACCCTAGTCGCTGGTCCAGTAAATGATGCTCAATATTCTGATTCTTCAGCCCCACGGAATCTAGAGCAGACATGATCTTGCGCTGGTCTTTTGATTTCAGGCGGAGAAACTCCCTTGCGGTAAGAGGAAAGTCCTTTTCTACGTTGAACCTTTGGGGAACATAACTTATTTTCAGGCCGGGCGACCACTCTATTTTGCCTAGATATGGGACAAGATCTAGCAGCGCCCTAAAAAGAACGGATTTACCCGCGCCATTAGGGCCGACAACGGCAATAACATCTCCTTTTTGTACCGAAAAACTTAGGTTATCTATGACCTTGTTCTCATCAAAAGACACGGTTAGATTTTCTATTTTTAGAACAGGCATTTAAAATATTAAACTTCGCATCGTTACGGTAGTAGCAGGAATCAGCACAGAAATTAATAATAGTGAGAGATTAACCGCTGTTGTAAAGACAAGTTTTTTACTTAATCCGTTAAATAATATCATAGCGGCTAGAAATACTATAAACAGGAATATGTATCCTTGATATACTGTATTTAGTTTGTTCGGCAGATTTAAGCCGGTTGACAGTTCGGTTGGTTCTGAAACTGCGAGTATATTTGTATCCGTTGATACATATTGAAGTTGAACGGGAGCTTTTTTCGGAGGTTGTGTTTCGTTTTGTGTTTCAGTTCCGGCTATATTATTATTTTCAGGAGCAGAAGGAGACGCTATCGGTGTTTCCGGTTCTGAAAGCGGATTTGTTGATGACTCGGGGGTACTTACAGGAGTCGGTTGCGGTATGACAATTTGCTCAGTCGTAGATTTTCCAAACATCTGGACCGTTAAAATACCAGTAATTCCATTTATGGTGGCTTTGCCGGTAGCTACTCCTATTTCGTTGTAGTTCGTGTTTATTATATTCGCCCTGTGACTAGGGGAGTTCATCCAAGCGGTAACAGTTTCATCTGCTCTTAAAAAACCCAACGCAAGATTTTCTCCAGCGTGGGTGTATTCGTAATCGTTTTTTTCTATCCAAAACCACGGAGCAACGCCCTCGGGGTTATTGTGAGAGAAATAACCCTTGGCTATCATATCACTTAATTTTTCTGAAGCGGCAAGGTCAAGTTTGGGGTTGGCCTTAAGCGGGCCTAAATTATTGGCAGTTCTGACCCTGTTCGTTTCCAGTATGATTTCTCTGGAGTTAAATGGAATTATTTGTTCCCAAAGAGTCGCTAACTGCGGTCCGGCCAAAGGCAAGGCCACTTTTATAAAAAACAAAAGGACAGCATTAAAGATAAGGATTTTTCTAATAGTTACTAGATTTGTCATTTTTTGAGGCAATTTATCCATATTTTAGAACGGTTATCACTTTATCTCCATTATACCACAAAAGCCGCCCTTGTGTTAATTCTGGTTTTATGGTATAATTAAAACACTATGTTTTCTTATATAAAACCAACGAGAATACGATATTTCAAAAAGCCCATTTTGGCCCTTTTGGCGGTAAGTTTTGTGTTATCCGGTACCCCGTTCTTAGCTATGGCTCAAACTTTGAATATGGGCGGCAGTCCGGAGGTTCGGGTGTGTGAGACGTTGAGGTCTCTTGGTTTGGGTTGTGACGCTTCGCAACCTTCCACAACCCCAACTAACAGTCAAACAAACAATACTCAACCCGTAGCCACGCCCGAGCAGTCAAATCAACAGGTAAATACCGGCAGTAATCTTCAGGCATCCATAGCTAATGTTACCGTTCAGAGAACAACGTCTAATGATAGTGTGATTTTAGTTAAGGTACCGGCGATAAACGGCCTTAAGCCGACTCTCGGCTTAAGCACGAATGATTCTATTTTTGAGATTATCAAAGGACAAAAGCACTTCATTCCGACGATTGATGTTTTCTTTGATTATGGCTTTGACCTTGCGGCCGTTCAAAGCGTCACCCACAATGACTTGGAGTTGTTTCCAAGAACAAAATTGGTCAATGTCCATAAAGGCGGAAAGAATATCCACTATATTACCGAAACTAACATGATTCGTTTGGTGCCCGATAATTTTGTTTTTGATTCTTATGGCGACAGGAAAGAAGACATCATTACCATAAGCAAGAAGGAGTTTAATTTTTATCCTAGAAATCAGTATGTCTTTCTTCAAAATTCTTTGGATGCGGTGAGCGTGGACATATTTCAAATATCCGACAACGGCACAAAAAGATATGTTGTTCCTCAAGTGGTCAAGCGTTTAAGAATAACGCAGAATCAAGTTGCGCCGATTAATAAAGCCCAGTTTGAAGCATATGATTATGGAACACCAATCATTTTCTAACATAAAAAAAGAAAATAAAAGTATTGTCAGACACATATTAGTGTCGCTGGTTTCGTTGTTGGTGATTTTGTTGATTCTGGCTAATTACGGAAATATCGTTGACTTGACATCAGGCTTAAGTTACTCTATCTTTCCAAGCAAAAGAATCGCTGAAAATGAAAGATTAACGGCAGAGCTTCTGGCGTTATACGGTTCCAGTCCCATTGAATATTACGGCGATGATGGCAACTATAACTCGCCTGCGGTTGTTATTGCTTCTTCCAATGGCTTGGCTCCGTCAAACCAGTCATCTAATCAGTCGTCGGTTTCAGCAGAGACCTTGTCGGGTGATTATATATACATACCAAGTCTTAATGTGACTGCGCCTATTGTGGCCGGAACGGTGACGGACGCCGGAACCATATTGTCTCAACTTAAACAGGGAGTATTAATGTATCCGGGTTCTAGTGTGCCGGGTGGTAGCGATAGCACGGTAATCATCGGGCACTCTTCTTCCAGCATTCCTTGGCAAAAGTATGGACGAGTGTTTTCAAAGTTGCCGGAATTGTCAAATGGCGATTTAATAATTGTCAATCACAATAGCCGGAAGTATTCCTATCGTGTCACTCGAACTATGACCGGGTCAGTTGACCAATTAGCAGGATTAAATATTAAAGACGACCTGGTTTTGGGGACCTGTTGGCCTATCGGCACCGATGAGCAGAGAATTATAGTAACTGCCACCTTGGTGGCATCCACTTGACATTAAAAGATTATTAATGTAGTATTATAAACATGAGCAAAACTCTAAAAACACAGTTAGTTGTAATAACCTTAATTTCTCTGGCCTTTGCCGGCTGGTTTGGAGGGCAATTCTTATCAGCTTCTACGGTTGATACTGGTTGGATAGACGCAACGCGTTTTACCGGTTCGGTTGATTTTTCTTGCGGAAGATACAGTGGAAGTGTATGGGGACAAACTGGCCTTAGTTTTGCCGTTCCTGCCCATGTGCTTAATTTACCAGCCGGTTCTTATTCCGTAGATATAGAAGCGCATTACGGATTTTATACGGATGATTCTCAAGCCCCTCAACCTAACGAGACAATGAAAATTAGGACTTCTGTTGATACTAAAAATATTTCCGATTTAAACGGAAGCAGTGGAGAAAGGTCTGATAGGGACAGTTGTGTTCAGATTGCTGAAAACACTCATTTTTATCAAAACATAACAGGGACCCCGATTCTCTATGAAGGCGGATCAATAATCTTTGAAGGACTAGACAGCGCTTCACAAAGTATAAGCGTTTATAAGGTGAGGTTTTATAGAGAAGTAGAAAATCCGCAATTCAATGTTTCAGGAACCGTTTTTCTGGATCACAACAGAGATGGGGTTTTGAATAATAATGACACAGTAATGCCGAATAGAGCTGTCTTTTTAGCAAATACCCAAGACAGTATAATTTTATCTTCAGATGTTACCAATGTGTCCGGGGGCTATCTTTTTCAAGGATTAGACGCGGGGGACTATCGAGTCAAACATTCTGTTCCAACGGGGTACATTAGAACGACAGACGATTCTAAACCATTTTCAATAACAAATTCAAATTTTGTATGGAATTTTGGTATTGCGCCGATTATTACTCCAACACCAACTCCAACACCAACTCCAACACCAACACCCACACCTACGCCAACACCAACTCCAACTCCAACTCCAACACCAACACCCACACCTACACCAACACCAACTCCAACTCCAACACCTACACCAACACCAACACCAACACCTACACCCAACCCTTCAGTATCAATAATTTCAAACCCCAGCATTATTTGTCGAGGGGACAGTGCTTTGCTTTTGTGGTCGTCAAGTAACGCCACGGAGGCTAATATTCAAAATTGGGGGCCGGTATCAGTAAACGGCCAGTTAAGCGTAAGTCCGTTTGTTACCACAAATTACAGGGTAGATGTAAGGAACGGGTTCTTTGGACCGTCAGCTTCTTCTAATGTCACTGTTGTTGTCAGGCAGGATTGTAATACACCGACTCCTACTCCAACACCAACACCTACCCCTGTGAACATTTCTCTAAACGCTTCGAGCTCCAGTATATGTCTAGGGAACTCAACCCAGCTATCCTGGAACGCTCAAAATGCGACTAGTGTGATACTGACCGGCTTTGGTAATGTAAATAATAATTCGGGAAGCGTAACCGTTAGTCCAACTTCTACAACCACTTATCAGATAACAGCCAGTAATAATAACAATATTGACAGCAAGTCGCTGACGATAGGAGTTATCAGTTGTAATAATACTGTTATAAACAATATACCGGATCTCAACATAAACAAACTTGTCAGGAATATTACAACTAATACTTCTGTATTAGATTCTGTTTCAGCTCAACCGGGCAATACTGTGGAATTTATTTTGAGAGTTCAGTCATCCGGTAACTTTGAAGCAAGAGATATAAGAATTACCGACTCTCTGCCGTCCGCAATGACCTACTTGAGCGGTACCACGACTGTTAACGGGAATCTGATATCTGATCAAACTGGTCTTTTTAACGGTGGTATCTCGTTAGGCATATTGACGCCTAGCGCTACATCGGAAATAAGATTTAGAGCGATAGTTAGAGATGTAGCTCCGGGTAGCCAATTATCAGCCACAAATATTGGAACCGTTTTTGCAAGCAATGTCGGTTCAAGGCAGGATAGCGCTATCGTGAACATATCCACCGGTATAGTTGCCGGCGCATTAACAGTGAGAACCGGCTCCTCAATCAATTGGTTGAATATCGCGTTGATGGTTGTGACTGTCGGTATAGGATTTACTTTGGTTGTCATGAGAAAGCGTTTGATCGTTTAGCGATATACACGATGTTTCAATGTTTAATCTAAACCCGCCAATTGGCGGGTTTAGATTAAAATCAGCGTTTTTTCAGCGTACCTATCAGCGGCCGTTCAGCGGCTTTTTAGTTGAGAAATATCAAAATTGGGATAGCCGTTAAGGAATTCTTTAAACGGTGTCTCTTTCTTGCCTTCCATCTGGATGATTTGAATTTGTAGTTTTCCGTCAGCGAAATCGGCTTTTTTAATATTGATTATCTTGTCTTTCCACACACTCCAAGTGCCCGGTTCCGGATTTAAAGCTCTGATTTGGTTGTATATTTTCTCGGGAGGGTCGCTCCAATTTATTCGTCCGTCTTCTCGCGTGAACATTTTTGTGAAAGTCGCTTGGCTATGGTTCTGTGGTACCGGTTTTATTTCCCCATTAATATATTTAGGTAATGTTTCAATCAGCAATTCCGCTCCCAGTTTAAACAGTTCTTTAGCCAGTTCGTCATGATTTGAAAATTGAAAATTTAAAATTGAAAATTCTCGCGAAGCGAGTATCGGCCCACGATCAACCTCTTCGTCCATAAGCATTATACTAATGCCAGTTTGATCCTCTCCATTAAGGATCGCCGTCTGAATAGGAGATGGCCCCCGATATTTAGGAAGAAAAGATGGATGAATATTTATAAAACCATGTTTGGGCACCTCAAGATATCTTTTCGGAAGTATCTTCCCGTAAGCGGCAACTACGCAGATGTCGGGTTTTAGATGCGAGAACTTTTTAAAAAATTCTTCATCTTGTTTTAGATTGTGTGGCTCAAAAACCTCAATATTTTTTCCAAGGGCAAATTTTTTAACGGGACTGGGCGTGATGACTCTTGCCCGCCCTACGGGTTTTTCCGGTTGGGTAACAACCGCGACAATGTTGTATCCGAAATTGACCAAGCTGTTTAGGGCCGGAATGGCAAAATCAGGAGTCCCAAAGAAAGCAATTTTTAATTTAGAATTTTCAATTTTCATTCAATTTAAATTGCAAAATTTTAAATTTTAAATTCGGCGGCGCGATTTTTAATCGTGATGCCGTTTAAATGGTCTGTTTCATGCTGGAGTACTCTGGCCAAAAATCCTCGTGCTTTTATTTTATGTTTGGTACCATTCTCATCGATGAATTTAATTTTTATTTTTTTAGCGCGTTTAATCGGTGTCCAGTAGTCAGGGACGGAAAGACAGCCCTCTTCCGTCTCATCGATGTCTTTTGAGTATTCAGTAATTTCGGGATTTATAAAAGCATCCGGCACATTATTCTCTTCAGCCAACTTTTTGTCTACGACAAAAATACTCAAGTCCCTTCCAACTTGATTCGCCGCCAAGCCAACCCCGTTATTTTCCACCATCGCCACCCTCATATCCAAAATCAGGTCTTTATAAAGACCTTTTTTAATATCATCCACCGCTACCTTCTCCATCTTCTTTGCCAGTATTTTATTTGGGATTTTAGTAATTTCCATCAGAAGTTAATTGTAAATTGTTAATTGTAAATTGTAAATTAAAGTAATGATCTGGGTTCGACGTCTATGAGCCACCCCGGGCCGACGTATTTAAGTAATTCATTGATATCATGATAATCTTCTCGCACTTTCAAAAAAATATTATAAAAATACAGCCCTCTTTCTTTTTCTATGTATGCGGGAGTGGCCTCTATCATCTTAATTTCATTTTCCAAGCGCATTCTTGCCACAGCCATTTTAAGTTTTTCCGTCGTTACTCTGGCCGCGTAAGACGCCTTGTCTTTGTTGGTATGCCTGAATGTAAGCTTTATAAGCTTGAAAAATGGGGGATAGTTCAGAACTTCTCTTAACTTAAGCTCGTTGTTATAAAAATCAACATAGTCACCCGCAACGGCTTTTTCGATCAATTTATTTTCCGGATTGTATGTTTGGATTATCATTTTTTTGGGCGAAAAATTTACAAGTTTTTCCATTTGGTAGAATAGATTTTCTTCTGATCTGAAATCCGGCATGTTCGTAAGCGCGTCCGCGTTAACAATGGCTATCAAATCAAAGTTTAGATAAAAACGATGGGAAAAAACTTTCTGGGTGGCGATGAGTATTGACGGCCCAGGTTTTAGTATTTCCGAAATTATCTCATCTTCCTCTGTTTCATTCTTTACTATATCCGTATCAAGGGCGAGTACCGGCGATTTAATTCCGGCCTCGCTTAATCTTGTTTTTATAGTATCGTATATTTTCTGTGTACCGGCTGGCCCCACTGTTTTTAAGTTGTGATTCCCGCATACGGAGCAATTCTTTGGCATTGGCTTTGATATTCCGCAATGATGACAAACCAATATCATTTCAACTGACCTATGAGTTCGCATGGCCACCTCGCATTGTGGGCATTTGGTGGCAGAGCCGCAGTTACCGCAGATTAAAATTCCGGCATAACCCCGTCGGGGAGAGAAGATGAGAACTCTTTTATTCTCTCGGAGATGCGCCAAAAGTTCTTCGTTAAGTTTTTTACTGATAGGCGACCAGTTGGCATCTTTTATTTCTTGCGCCATATCGACTATTTCCGCATCAAATTTTGGTCTTGACTCAACGTTCTTGATTCTGACTTGTTGTCGGTTATTTTTATAATGGTTTTCAACTCCCGGAATGACCGAAGTCATTACAAGTTGGGCGTTGTTCAATTCAGCAACTTTTTCAGTAAGTTTCACGGCATTGTATCGCGGTACCATATCGGACTTATAAAATTCGTGAAGCGGGTCGTCCACTATTATCAACCCCAGATCCTTGAACGGCATATTCAGGGCTTGGCGTGTGCCTATGACGATGTCTGTTTCTCCTGTCTCGGCTTTTCTCCAGGCATCATATAGTTTCTCGTTTGATAAACCCGAGAAGACGACGGATATTTTGAATTTTTCAGGTAGATTGGTAACGAAGTAATTAATTGCGGTTTTTTCAGGAACCATTATCAGGACTTGTTTACCCTGCCTTCGTCCCGAGCTCAGGCCGAGGGGAGCCTTGTCGAAGGGCTTGCCCACTACCTCTTTTACAATCGTCCCAAGACGCTCCGCCAACCCTTTTGTCTTATAAATAAGCAGCTGTGGATGACCGACATTCAATGTCGGTCTGTGGATAAGTTGGACTTGTTGAGTTAGCGGATACTTCTTTTTCAAAGCGAATGGGGGAAGGATAGTTTTGAGCGTGTAGCCGAGCGGGGCGTAGTAATATTTGGCGAGCCAGACGGCGAGCTTTAGTTGGTAATCGCTTACCTGTGGGATTTCAAACAGTACCTTATTGATTTTTTTAATCTGAAAATCAACTTTTTTTAGAGATAATTTGTTTTTTTCAATGGAATTTGAAGAAATAACCACCGCTCTCACTCTTCTTTTATTAAGTGGTATTTCTACTATCGCGCCTTTAGATAATTCCAAACCTGAAAAGTAACTCAATATTTGAGGGACATTAGGAGGGAGAAGGGTTAGGGGGATTACTTCGATGATGTACATCTAAAAAATTTCTAATTTCTAATTTCTAATAAAATTATAAATTCTTCAATGTCTAATTAACGGGTCGGTTAGAAATTCACGATACTTTAGGTTATACTATTAAGTATGAAAGTTAAAGTTCGCATAGCCCCAAGCCCTACAGGATTTTTGCATGTCGGTACGGCACAGTCGGCGCTTTATAATTGGCTTTTTGCCCGCAAAAACGGCGGGGAATTTTACTTACGAATAGAAGATACGGACAAAGAACGTTCAATTAAGGAGTATGAACATAGCATTCTTGATGCCTTAACTTGGCTTGGTTTGCAGTGGGATGGTAAAATAGTCAGGCAAAGCGAAAGGGGAATTGCATATCGCAAAGCGCTGGAAAAATTAATCACCGAAAAAAAGATATTTTGGTGTAATCACACAAAAGAAGAACTTGAGTCAGAACGCAGTAGTCAAGAATTAAAAAAAGAACCACCACGGCACATTTGTGATCAAAAAAGTGATTCTAAACACCATGTTCACTATCCAACTTCAAGTCCTAATGTAGGGTGGATATTGCGTTTAGCCGTAGATGAAAACTCGGATCGTAAAATTATTTTTGACGATATTATTCGAGGGCCCATTGAGTTTAAAGCGGCGCTTTTGGGCGATTTTTCAATCGCGAAATCATTGAATGAACCGTTGTATAATTTCGCGGTCGCGGTGGACGACTCTGATATGGGCATTACCCATGTTATCCGCGGAGAAGATCACATTTCCAATACGCCCAAGCAAATACTTATATACGAGGCGCTGGACAAAATATTGCCTCAATTCGCTCATCTACCTCTCATATTAGCGTCGGACCGCTCAAAACTTTCTAAGCGTCATGGAGCGATTGCGGTTGTTGATTTCAAGAAAGATTATCTGCCCGAGGCGCTTTTAAATTTTCTGGGCTCTATGAGCTATACTTTTAGCAAAGAAATTATGACCAAGGAAGAAATGATTGAGGAGTTTGAACTTTCAAAAGTCCACAAATCGGGAGCGGTGTTTGATGTCAAAAAATTAAATTGGCTCAATTCGCAATACATAAAACAATTAAACAATTTAACAATTAAACAATTAACAAATCTGCCAGAAATACCCGATGCGGCGATATCTCTTATTACGGAACGACTGGAAAAATTAAGCGATGTACAAAATTTCGATTATTTCTGGAAAGAGCCCTCCTTCGCTAAAGCTTCGGAGGGCAAGGCCGGATATACTTCGGTGGAGCTTTTGAGATGGAGAAAATCAACGTTGGAAAAATCCGTAGAAACCCTAGTCGAAGTTAAAAAAATATTGGAAGAATTTGATTTTTCCGCCAGAGGCGGACCAGCCTCTGGCTGGGAAAAAGAAGAATTAAGAAAATTATTAGACGGATTTTCTGAAAAGGTGGAGGATCGGGGGCTGGTTTATTGGCCGTTAAGGGTTGCCTTGACCGGCAAAGAGAAGTCACCCGATCCTGTTGATGTGGCTATGGTTTTAGGCAAGGAACTGGTCTTAAAACGAATTAGTCAGGCAATTAAAAATTAAAATAAAAACGGCTTACGCAAGCCGTTCTGGAAGAAGGAAGAGCCATTCAGGGAGAATAGGGATGATAATCCATTTAAATTGAAGAGCTATGCACAGTAGTGCTCCGAATAGCAACGTGTAGCCAATTTTATTTATGCGTCGTCCTATTGACGGACTATCATTCATTGCCATTCCGAATCCCATGAGAGCAAACATGTACGCAGCCACTATCAGCATAGTTTTTACTCCATTCCTCAATAAGTTATGAACTATATCCACTATAATAGATTTATTACTATTCGTCAAGTCAGTTTTATAATTCTACTTTCTACTTTCTACTTTCTACTTTCTGGCTTTGCCGTCGCCCAAACCGTCGAAGAGTTAGAAGCGGCTAAAGAAGAACTACAACATAAGGTAGAGCTCTTAAAACAAGAACAGGAAAAGTTGGGTCAAAATATTGCCGGTACGCAAGCGCAAGCCAGAACTTTACAGAACGAAATTAATAGTATTAACAGCAAGATAAAGTACATGAACAATCAGATATATCTGACGAATGTAAATATAAACAAGACCGGCTCGGAAATAGGTAATGTATCAGACGAGATTATAACCACTCAAGGGAAAATAGAGTATCAGAAAAGCGCTATAGGGGAGTTGCTTCTGGAGATTCACAAACAGGACAGAGAGAGTTTGCTTGTGGCGGTAATGAAGAACGCCAACATCTCTGATTTTTTAAATCGTATTCAGCAGACGGCCGATGTCGGTGAGAGTTTGCTCGCCTTGGTCAGCGATTTGAAAGAGACAAGGGATGCTTACGAAAGCCATAAAAACACCCTTGAAAGCAAAAAACAGGAGTTAGAATATCTTAATCGCCAGCAAACTTCTCAAAAATTATCCTTGAATGAAACGCAGAGGGACAAGAGCGGTTTATTAAAAATAACCAAAGGCCAAGAAGCCGAATACCAAAAATTACTGACCGAAGCGGAGGAGTTGGAACGAGAAGTAAATCTTCAGATATTTAAACTGGAAGATGAACTTCGCCGAACTATTGATCCCGATAGTTTGCCTTTGGCTCGGCATGGGGTACTTGAACGGCCGGCTGAAGGAATAGTAAGTCAGGCATATGGATGCGTTGAGACACGCTTTGCCCGTCGATATTATCCGGACTGCAATAATGGAAAAGGAGGTTTCCATAATGGTTTGGACATTGCTACAAGGTACGGCACGCCTCTTCGCGCCGCCGAGAGCGGAAGAGTTATAGCGGTTGGGAATGCCCCTTATGCTTACGGTGTCTGGGCGGCCATAGAACACGATAACGGTCTGGTAACGGTTTATACTCATATGTCGGTAAGAAGTGTCGCTGTTGGCCAGCAAGTAGATAGGGGAGATACGATTGGAAATATGGGTAGTACTGGCTTATCAACCGGTTCTCACATACATTTTATGGTCTATGCGCCGAAGACATTTACGACAAAGGAGAGCAAAATATCCGGAACATTACCGATCGGCGCGACTTTAAACCCAGCAGATTACTTATAAATCTATGACCAAAATTTTAATTCTTGGCGGAGGATTCGGCGGAGTCAGAGCCGCTCTTGACCTGGAAAAGAAGCTCAAAGGCGAAGCGGCGATAACCTTGGTAGACAAAAAGAGCTATCAATTATTCGTGCCGGCTTTGTACGAAGTGGCTTCCGCTTACGGCGTGAAAGGAGATCCTTTTGCCGTTCGCCTTAAAAAAACTATTTGCATTCCTTACTCCGATATTTTTGAAAACAAAAAAATTAATTTTGTTCAGGCGGAAGTATCTGCGATCGACCTGGAAAATAAAAAAGTTGCCACAAGGGGAGGAGAGATACTGGATTATGACTATCTTGTAATTGCGCTTGGCGGTCAGGCGGCTGATTTCGGCATTCCGGGGGTAAAAGAATACGCTTTTCAATTTAAAGAACTTGAAGATGCATTGCTTTTGAATCAAAAGGTGGAAGAATTTACAAAAGAAGTTGCGGCTGGTCGTCCCAGTTCCGATGTTGAGCCGAGACGCGTTGAGCGGCAGTCCCAAGAGGGACAGAGAACGCCTCAACGACAAGGCAATATCGGCCGTCGGCTCGACGGAGTCGGCACGGGGACGATAAAATTAGCAGTTGTCGGGGCAGGATTTACGGGTATTGAAGTTGCCGCTGAATTTGCTTGTTGCGTTAAAACACTCGCCAAAGTTTGTGGCATAAAAGGCAAGTGTGAGAGGGTGATCCTTCTTGAGGCCGGACCCAAAATTCTACCAGCTGTGTCTGATAGCGAAAGGAAAAATGTTCTTAAACGACTTACAAAACTTGGCATAGAAGTTATGGAAAATGCGGCGGCGGAAGAAGTTGGTAGCGACTATATTAAATTAAAGAACGGAAAACGCTTGGACACTGACTTGGTTATATGGACGGCAGGTATTCGTCTACCCGACTTGCTGAAACATACGCCCGGACTTCCGCTGACTGACCCCGAAAAGGCCAATGGCCCCCAGGGCTTTACTGGAAGAGAAAAGATAAAAGTAAATAATAGTTTGGAGGTTGAAGACCTGTCTGGTGTTTTTGCGGTAGGCGACAATACGGAATTTATAGATTCCAAAACAGGCAAACCAATATCTGCATTGGCCTACGTTGCAGTAGATCAAGGCAAGATAGTCGCTAAAAACATATTAAGAATCCTAAAATCTAAACCCCTAGTATCCTATAATCCTTTTTACAGCGTCTGGATAGCGCCCGTAGGCGGTAAATATGCTCTTGCGCATCTTTGGGGAGGGTTCAACGTTAAAGGTTTCTGGGGCTGGGTCACAAGGGAGGCGGTGGACTTCAGATATATGCTTTCTATCTTACCGTTCAAAAAAGCTATTTCTCTAATGTGGCAGGAGATAACACTTTTTACAAAAAACGATTAATTATTCCACAATAAATTATATAAGACGTCAAGTTGTGGTTAACTGGGGGATGGGGAAGTGGTAGAATTAAGACAATGGCAGTCATTAAGAAAAAAGTCATTGCAGTTGTTCTGTTGTATGTTTTGATGTTTGGAAATTTTAATTTTGCGCAGGGGAGTGAATTAAATTTAAATCCGGAGTCGTCTTTGAACTTAAATCCACTTGACGCAATAAATCGCGCCGGTATCGGAGGAATCGGCGCCGGAGATGTGCTGGATGCCTTTAAGTTCAATTTTCCGTTTGATTTGAAGAATGTGAATATAGATACGAATATACCCATAAGTCCCAAGGTCAACGAGTCCCAGCAGACCTTTCCCGACATTAATTTAAAGCAATTTTTAACTCCTAAAGACATCTCTTCGAATGATCTTAAGGGAGCCGCTAAGGCGATAGGCACGTTAGTAATAGAGATATTCTTGGTTGTAATATCTATAACATCACAGATGTTGAGGTGGGGGTTGAGCTTTCTAAGGTAGCGTTTTAATTCCTGGGCATAGTGTGTCGCATAACCTACATTCTCGGTCGTTCAATATAACTGAAAACCGGCACTTCCCTGCCGGTTTTGATGTTGAGAAGTCGCCTGTTGTTATTTCTAAAATAAAATTTTACAATAGTTAAATCCTGACTCCTAACATCCTAATTCCTAATCTCCTAACAAATGCCTAGATTAATTTTCGATATTGAGACCGTTGGTGTTGAATTTGATTCCTTGGACGACAAGTCGCAGGAATTGCTTTTGCGTTTCGCCGAAACGCCGGAAGATGTTGAAGCGGTCAAGGATGGTCTTGGCTTCTCTCCCCTAACGGGGCAGGTGGTGGCAATAGGAGTATTGAATCCCGAAACCGCCAAGGGCGCGGTGTATTTCTTATCTCCAGAAGGCAAGTTAGAAAATAAAGAAGATGGCAACGTTCAATACATTCCTCACAAAACCGAAAAAGACCTTCTGAAAAGTTTTTGGGACGCCTCGGCTCATTACGACCAGTTCATTACATTCAACGGCCGCAGCTTTGACGCTCCGTACTTGATGATCCGTTCAGCAATAAACAAAATAAAACCGGCAAAGAATTTAATGACATACAGATATGAATCGGAACAATACGGCAAAATAATAACCCATCTTGATTTGCTGGACCGTCTGACGTTTTTTGGCGCCGTAAGACGCAAAGGTGGCTTACATATGTGGTGTCGGGCTTTTGGTATTAAAAGTCCGAAGTCAGAAGGTGTATCTGGCCTTGATGTCGCACAATTATTCAAAGACAAAGAATATATGAAAATCGCCGAATATTGTTTTGACGACGTTTTGGCAACGGAGAAATTATATGAGTATTGGGAGAAGTACGTAAACATCAAATGATACCGCTGAACTAACGCTGATTACTACGCTGATCAATCGCTGAATTTTATCGGCGTCCTATCAGCGTTCCTATCAGCGACAAATCGGCGGACAGTCGTACTGTGTTATGTGGTACAAAGACGCAAATAGTTTCAAGGAAGCAAATGGATACACCATCGATGACCTTTGGTATCCTCGCGTGACCGCTATTGTCGGCATTAAGGCCAAACCGGCTTTGTATATGTATTACGCCGCTTTGCCCGACTTTAAGACCGGGGAAGCCATTAAGGCAAAGTCAGCCGAAGAAGGAACTTTGCTTCATGAGACAGTTGAAGCAATCTTGCGTAAAGAACCGGTAGTTATCCCCGACTCCGTGAAACCGGCTGTTGCGGCCTTTATGGATTTTTACGGCCAGAATGAATTAGTTGCTCACAAAGTTGAGGAACGAGTAGTAAGCAAGAAGCATCATTTTGCCGGTACGATGGACGTTCTGGCTGAACTCAACGGCAAACTAGGCGTTTTAGACATCAAAACCTCAATGGCGATTTATCGGGATTATAATGTGCAGACATCAGCATATATAGAAGCATTGAGAGAAGACCCTACGATGCCTCCCCTGACCCGCTGGATATTGCGTCTTGACCAGTCAAAGCATTGCCTGAAATGTCCCGCGACGATGCGAGACAAAGGCGGGCGCGAAAAAATCCGAGGCGAAAAAATCAAATGCGAGCACGAATGGGGCCCGATGAAGGGCGAAGTTGAATTGAAAGAATTAACTACCTTTGAGTCCGATATCAAAGCATTTCTCGCATGTAAGTCCCTCTGGGAATGGGAGAACGAGTTTTGGTTGAGTAAAATCAGATAGTCGCTTAACCCCACCCTATTTTCAGTTGCCCTGTGCTATGGTCACGAGTTCGTCAGGTAATTTTTAACATTGAAATTCTTTAACAAATTCTTCGGCAATTTGTCGAAGTAGGGTTTCGCTCTCATGTGCGAGGATGTGCCTCTTCTCAAAATTTAGTGGGGTTGAGCGACTATTTATTGACCCTCCGTTTGGCGTTCGGCTTTTACTCTTTCGTTGTCAGTTAGGTATTTTTTTCTCAAGCGAATGTGGTTTGGAGTCACTTCAAGATATTCATCGCTCTGCATAATTTCTAGGCCGGTCTCAAGAGTGATGGGAGACGGAGGGGTAAGAATTATGTTCTCATCCGAGCCCGAAG
>Ga0210057_1005531_pt1 | contig 16199 bp, 12 predicted proteins | sample CryGeyCG2114_010_2_FD_183968 | JGI IMG/M metagenome (GOLD analysis project Ga0210057, IMG submission 183968) | Groundwater microbial communities from aquifer - Crystal Geyser CG10_big_fil_rev_8/21/14_0.10 (SPAdes) (version 2) | ecosystem: Environmental > Aquatic > Deep subsurface > Groundwater ...
TGGCGATAATGCCAAAGTAACTGTAACGCTTATTTCTCCTGTTGCTATGACTGAAGGGCTGCGCTTCGCTATTCGCGAAGGTGGAAGGACTGTCGGCGCAGGTGTCGTAAGTAAAATTTTAGAATAAAGAAATAGGAGTGTAGCTCAACTGGCTAGAGCATCGGTCTCCAAAACCGGGGGTTGGGGGTTCGAGTCCCTCCACTCCTGCAGATAATGACCGAAAAGTTGATTGGGGTTTTAAAAGGTAAGTAATTATGAGCAGAACAACACCAGTAAAATTTGTAGAACAGGTGAAGCAGGAAGCTGGTAAGGTCACATGGCCTACCCAGAAGGATACTGCAGCATCCGTTCTTATGGTTATGATAATGGTGGCAGTGGCTTCTGTATTCTTCCTTTTTGTTGATTGGGCTATTTCTTCGGTCCTCAGGTTAATTTTAGGTATATAGTTATGGCTCACCGCTGGTACATGGTTCACGTTCATTCTGGCTTTGAAAAGAAAGTCGCGCAGCTTATTAAGGAACTTGCTGAAAAGAAAGATCTAAGCAAGTTCATTGAAGAAGTGTTTGTTCCTATTGAAACCGTAGTTGAAATAAAAAAGGGCAAGAAAGTTAATGCTGAGAAAAAATTTTTCCCTGGTTATGTCATGGTTAAAATGGAAATGAATGATCAAACATGGCAGTTAGTAAAAAACACTCCAAAAGTTACTGGCTTCCTTGGTGGAAGTGGTAACAAGCCTCAGCCTATTTCAGACGCTGAAGCTGCAAATATATTCAAGCAGATTGAAGAAGGCGTGAGTTCTAGCGGTCAGGCTGCAAGGTTTGAAATTGGGGATTCTGTAAAAGTAATAGAAGGGCCTTTCGACTCTTTTGTTGGTGTAATAGAAGACCTTGATGAAGAGAAAAGCAAATTAAAAGTAGCAGTTTCCATTTTTGGTCGCGCTACTCCAGTTGAGCTTGATTACACACAGGTTGAAAAGAATTAGGAAGGTATACCATGGCTAAGCCAAAAAGTGGAAAAGAAGTAACTAAACAGATAAAATTGCAAATTCCTGCAGGAAAGGCTAATCCTGCTCCTCCTGTTGGTCCTGCTCTTGGTCAAGCGGGTGTGAACATAATGGAATTCTGTAAAGCATTTAACGATGCTACAAAAACCATGAATGGTCCAATACCGGTAGTTATAAATGTTTACAAAGATCGCTCATTTGACTTTGTAACTAAACTTCCTCCTGTTTCCTTCATGATAATGGATAAAATTAAACTTGCTAAGGGTTCTCAGACCCCTGGCCAGAATATAGTTGGAAGAATTTCAACTAAGCAGATCAAGGAAATAGCTGAAACAAAAATGCCTGATCTGAATGCTAATAATTTGGAAGCTGCAGCTAAAATGGTTGCAGGAACTGCCCGTTCAATGGGTTTAGAGGTCGTGGGGTAAAAATGGCTATTAAGAAAAAACAGAAAAAAGAAAAAATTGATAAATCCTTAGGCGGCAAGCGTATTTCTGCTGCACGTCAGGGTATTGATACAACCAAATCTTATGACCTTAAAACCGCTATAAAAATGGTTAAGGAAAGAGCAACTGCGAAATTTGATGAAACTGTAGACATTTCATTTAATCTTGGAATAGATGTAAAGCAGACTGACCAATCTGTTCGTGGCGTTATAACTATGCCTAATGGTGTAGGAAAAAAAGTTGTAGTTGCCGTTTTTGCGCGTGATAAAAAGGCAGAAGAAGCCAAGAAAGCTGGAGCTGATCTGGTTGGTGATGCTGATTTAGTTGAAGAAATTAAGAAAGGCAACATTAATTTTGACCGCTGTATTGCCACACCTGATATGATGGCTTTAGTTGGCAGCGTTGCCAAAATTCTTGGCCCTAAAGGTCTTATGCCTAACCCAAAGCTTGGCACAGTTACTCAGGACGTTGCAAAGGCTGTTAAAGATGTAAAAAGTGGACAGGTTGAATATAAAGCTGACAAAGGTGGGATAATACATGCTGGCGTTGGCAAGGCTGCTTTTGGAGAAAAGCAGCTTGAAGAAAATATCAAAGCTTTGGTAAATGCGCTTAATCAGGCTAAACCATCTGGAATAAAAGGCATTTATTTAAAAAAGGTTACATTGAGTTCTACAATGGGCCCTGGTGTTAAGCTTGATGTAAGCAGCCTGGTGGCTGCATAACTTTTAGTGGAGAAATAAGGTGAAACGCTCGGAAAAAACACAGGCAGTTGCCAACCTTAAGGAAGCTTTAAATAGTTCAAATACTGTAGTGGTCGTACATTACCGCGGCCTAACAGTAGAGGAAACTTCAGAGCTTCGTAAAACTGCACTAAAAAATGGTGCAAATGTTAAGGTTACAAAAAATACTCTGGCACGCCTTGCTGCCAATGATACAAAATTTGATAAGCTGTCTGACATGTTAAAAGGCCCTACAGCAATCACTTATTCCGATGATGAAGTTGCTGCTGCGAAAGTTGCAGTAGATTTCTCTAAGGACAATGAAAAACTGATTATCATTGGAGGTGTTACCGGAGGAAGACTGTTAAGTGAAGATGAAGTAAAACAACTTGCTTCCACACCTTCTCTTGATGAATCACGGGCCAAGATAATTGGCTTGCTGAATGCACCTGCAACTAAGATCGCACGTCTCCTTAAAGAGCCGGGCGGACAGATTGCAAGGGTAATTAGTGCACGTTCCTCACAAGGAGCGTAATAATTTTTAATTTTTAACGACAACTATAGAAGGGGAATTTAAAATGGCTGCTAATCTTGAAAAAATCGTTGATGATCTTTCTGCACTATCCATTATGGAAGCTGCAGATTTAGCTAAATTGCTGGAGGATAAATGGGGTGTTTCTGCCGCTGCTCCTGTTGCAGTTGCTGCTGTTGGTGCTGCTGCTAATGATGCTGCTGCTGAAAAGACAGAATTTGACGTTATTCTTGCTGCCGCTGGCGATAAGAAAATTAACGTTATTAAGGAAGTTCGTACTTTCACCGGCCTTGGCTTAAAAGAAGCTAAAGACTTGGTTGAAGCAGCTCCAAAGGCAATTAAAGAAGGCGTGTCTAAGGAAGAGGCTGATAAAATTAAAGCCGCTCTCGAAGCCGCTGGGGCAAAAATAGAAATAAAATAAGTTAGGGTATTTATATACATCAGGTGTGCGTTATAAAGCGCATGCCTCGATGTGTATTTTATTTGCCCTACTTTTTCCGTTTCTGCTATCGGAAGCTGTAGGGTTCGCAATGACAGATTAACATATCTTTGGAGATAATAAGTCAATGGCACACTCTTTTACGTCCAGGAAACGCATAAGAAAGAATTTCGGCCGTCTTGGCAATGTAGCTCAGATGCCTAATCTTATCGAAATACAAAGCAATTCCTATGCCCAGTTCCTGCAGCTGGCTGTACCTACTGATAAAAAACAGAATAAATTCCTGCAAGGAGTTTTCACTTCTGTTTTCCCGATAGAAGATCATACAGGTACTGCTACCCTTGAATTCGTGAAATACGAAATAGAAGAGCCAAAATATGACGTTGAAGAATGTATGCAGCGTGATATGACTTTTTCTGCCCCAATACGTGTTACTCTGCGCCTGATAGTCTGGGATGTCTCAGAAGAAACCGGCACACGTGAAATAAAGGGCATTAAAGAACAGGATGTTTATCTTGGTGATCTGCCTTTAATGACAGAAAATGGAACTTTCATTGTTAATGGTACAGAACGAGTTATCGTTTCTCAAATGCACCGTTCCCCTGGAGTTTTCTTTGACCATGACAGTGGAAAAAGCCATAGTTCTGGAAAAATTCTCTTTTCAGCACGTGTAATCCCTTACCGCGGATCATGGCTGGATTTTGAATTTGATGCCAAAGATTTAGTATATTTCCGTATAGACCGCAGACGCAAAATTTATGTATCAACACTTCTGCGTGCTATTGGTATGTCCACAGAAGAAATACTAAATACATATTACAAACAGGTATCCTTGAAAAAGGGTGCTAAGGGCTGGTCTCTGCCATTTATAGCAGAAAAATTCAGAAATGTTTCCCTTATCAGTGATTTAGTGAATGCAAAAACTGGTAAAGTAGCAGCAGAAGCTGGAACAAAACTCACACCTCGCAAGGCAAAACAGCTTGCTGAGGAAGGTTTAAAAGATCTTCTTGTTTCTCCTGCTGATCTTGCCAGCAAATACATTGCTTCTGACGTAATAGATAAAGAAACTGGAGAAGTACTTGCATCTTCAGGCACAACTCTTACTGAGTTAGCTCTGGAAGCCATAGATAATGCAAATATAAAGGAAATTCAGATTATAGATATTGATCCTGTATCAGGCCCTTATCTTCTGCATTCTCTTGAAGCTGACAAAAACACCAAGCGCGAAGAAGCCCTTATAGACATATACAAGGTTATGCGCCCTGGTGAGCCGCCAACAGTTGAAGCGGCAGAAACTATATTTAACAGCCTGTTTTTTGATGCAACAAGATACGACCTGTCAGATGTAGGCCGTATGAAAATGAATACACGCCTTAATATCAATCATGGTGACGATGTCAGCATATTGACCAAAGAAGATATCATTGAAATTGTTCGCACCCTGGTCGATTTAAGAGATGGAAAAGGCGAAGTTGATGATATTGATCACCTTGGCAACAGACGCGTTCGTTCAGTTGGTGAATTAATGGAAAACCAGTTCCGCATAGGCTTGCTTAGAATGGAACGTGGCATAATTGAACGTATGGGTTCTGTGGAAATTGACACTGTAATGCCACATGATCTGGTGAATGCCAAACCACTTGCAGCAGTAATAAAGGAATTTTTTGGTTCCTCACAATTGTCACAATTCATGGATCAAACCAATCCTCTTTCCGAAATAACCCATAAGCGCAGGCTTTCTGCTCTTGGGCCAGGTGGTCTGACTCGTGAACGCGCGGGTTTTGAAGTGCGTGACGTGCATCCCACACATTATGGTCGTATATGCCCAATTGAGACACCGGAAGGACCAAATATTGGTCTGATAAACAGCCTTGCTTCATATGCGCGTATCAATAAATATGGTTTTATTGAAACTCCATATCGTAAAGTTGAAAACGGCAAAGTAACTGATAATGTTTTCTATCTTTCTGCTATTGAAGAAAGCAAGTACACAATTGCTCAAGCTGATGCTGCGATTGACAAAAATGGCAAATTTACCGCTGATTTGGTAAGCTGCCGTCGTAAAGGCGATTTCGTAATGGCCACAGCTCCAGAAATTGAATATGCCGATGTTTCACCACAACAGCTTGTATCTGTTGCTGCTTCTCTGATTCCTTTCCTGGAAAATGACGATGCTAACCGCGCTCTTATGGGCTCAAACATGATGCGCCAGGCTGTTCCGCTTATTCGCGCTGAAGCACCAATAATTGGTACAGGTATGGAAGAAGTTGTTGCCCGTGATTCAGGTGCGATAATTGTCTCCCAGCGTGATGGTGTTGTTAATGAGGTTGATGCTACCCGTATTGTTATTAAAGTCAGTGGCGGCAAGGAAGATGGCCCTGGCGTTGACATATACAATCTGCGTAAGTTCCAGCGCTCAAACCAAAATACCTGCATAAATCAGAAACCAACTGTTAAGGTTGGAGATAAAATTAAGAAAGGAGATATTATAGCTGACGGGCCAAGCACTAGCCTGGGCGAACTGGCACTAGGGCAGAACGTTCTGGCCGCATTTATGCCATGGAATGGTTATAACTTCGAAGATTCTATTCTGATTTCTGAGAAACTTGTTAAAGAAGACGTATTTACCTCAATTCATATTGAAGAATTTGAAGTAATGGCACGTGATACAAAGCTTGGGCCGGAAGAAATTACCCGTGATATTCCTAACGTTGGTGAAGAAAGTCTTCGTCAGCTTGATGAAACTGGTATAGTTCATATCGGTGCTGAAGTTGGGCCTGGTGATATTCTGGTTGGTAAAGTAACTCCTAAGAGTGAATCACCAATGACTCCGGAAGAAAAATTGTTGCGCGCTATCTTTGGTGAAAAAGCTGCAGATGTTCGTGATTCTTCACTTCGTATGAAGCCTGGTATTTCTGGTCGCGTTGTTGAAGTTCGTATTTTCTCACGTCGCGGCATAGAAAAAGATGAACGTGCAATGGCTATAGAAAGAGAAGAAATTGAACGACTTACAAAAGACAGAAACGATGAGCTGGCAATTCTTGCTGGTAATATATTCTCTGACCTATCCAACGTTCTTGAAGGCAAGCAATTAACCAAAGCTTTCGAGGAAATTAAGAAAGGCACTGAAATAACAGAAGAATTACTTTCTTCGTTGCCACATGCCAAATGGTGGAATCTGTCAATAAAGGATGAAAAATCCATCAGTAAAATTGAATCATTGAAGAAGCAGTATGAAGCTATCTTGAAGAATCTTGATGCCCACTTAAGGAGCAAAATAGAAAAACTTCAGGACGGCGATGATCTGCATTCTGGAGTGCTAAAAATGGTTAAAGTATACGTTGCCGTTAAACGTAAACTTCAATCTGGTGATAAAATGGCAGGCCGCCACGGAAATAAAGGTGTTATTTCCAGGATATGTCCTGTTGAAGATATGCCATTCCTGGAAGATGGAACACCTGTTGATCTTGTTCTTAACCCGCTTGGTGTACCTTCGCGTATGAATGTGGGGCAAATACTTGAAACCCATATTGGTTGGGCTTCTGCTGAACTTGGCAAACAGATCAGGAATATCATCGACACCATGCCGAAGAAGGCTGCAGCCGAGGAATTAAAGAAAAATCTTGCTAAGGTTTATACTACTTCCAAAGATGACACAGATGAAATTAGCGCCATGAACGATAATGATATTATCGAACTTGGAGTTAATCTCTCAAGCGGCGTTCCAATTAGCACTCCGGCATTTGACGGTGTCAGGGAACCTGATATCACAAAAATGCTTGAAGAAGTTGGTTTGGATAAATCTGGCCAGGTAACTCTTTATGATGGCCGTACAGGCGAATCTTTTGATCGCAAGGTTACAGTAGGCATAATATACATGCTCAAACTGCATCACTTGGTCGATGACAAGATCCACGCTCGTTCAATTGGGCCATATAGCCTTGTAACTCAGCAGCCTCTTGGCGGTAAATCACACTTCGGTGGCCAGAGGTTTGGAGAAATGGAATGCTGGGCGTTACAAGCTTATGGAGCAGCTTATACATTGCAGGAATTGCTTACGGTGAAATCAGACGATGTCGCCGGACGTACTAAGGTATATGAGTCCATAATAAAGGGCGATCATACCTTCTCTTCCGGTGTGCCTGAGTCATTTAATGTAATGATAAAGGAACTGCGTTCGCTGTGCCTCAATGTTGAGCTCAAGCAGACGGCTGACGAATAATTTTATTAGACAAAAACAGTCCAAGGTAACGGAGACTAAGCGATATGCATCACGAACTTACACATTTTTTTGGTCAGAACAATTCAGCTCAGGATTTTGATCAGATACGTATTTCCATAGCAAGCCCGGAGAAAATTCGCTCCTGGTCTTTTGGTGAAGTCAAAAAACCTGAAACCATAAACTATCGTACTTTCAAACCAGAAAGAGATGGTTTGTTCTGCGCACGTATTTTTGGTCCCATAAAGGATTATGAATGCTTATGCGGAAAATATAAACGCATGAAATATCGCGGAATTGTGTGCGAAAAATGTGGTGTTGAAGTAACAACTTCAAAAGTACGTCGTGAAAGAATGGGTCATATTGAACTAGCCAGCCCGGTTGTACATATCTGGTTTTTGAAGTCCCTGCCCTCCCGTATCGGCCTGATGCTGGATATGCCATTAAAAGATCTGGAAAAAGTTCTTTATTTTGAATCCTTCATAGTTATCGAACCAGGATTAACACCTTTTGCTTATGGTGAGCTCCTGACCGAAGATCAATATTATGAAGCTCAGGATAAATATGGCCAGGACACCTTCACAGCTACCATTGGTGCTGAAGCTATCCAGTCAATGTTAAAAAGCCTGGATCTTAAGGAAATAAAAGTCAGGCTTCGTTCAGAGCTCGAATCAACCAATTCTGAAGCTAAACGCAAAAAGTTAGTTAAGCGTTTAAAACTTATTGAAAGCTTCACTACATCAGAAAACAAACCTGAATGGATGGTAATGGAAGTTCTGCCGGTTATTCCGCCAGATCTTCGTCCACTTGTTCCTCTTGATGGCGGACGTTTTGCCACTTCTGACCTAAACGATCTATATCGCAGGGTTATAAACCGTAATAACCGTCTGAAGAGACTTTTAGAGCTGAAAGCTCCTGACATTATTATCCGTAACGAAAAGCGTATGTTGCAGGAATCTGCTGATGCGTTATTTGATAATGGTCGTCGTGGCAGAGTAATAAAAGATGCTAATAAACGTCCATTTAAATCCTTAAGCGATATGCTCAAAGGAAAGCAGGGTCGTTTCCGTCAGAACCTGCTTGGTAAACGCGTTGACTATTCAGGCCGTTCTGTAATCGTTGTAGGTCCAGAATTGAAATTGCATCAATGCGGCTTGCCTAAAAAAATGGCTCTTGAATTATTCAAACCATTTATTTATGCAAAACTGGAAATGTACGGTTATGCCACAACTATCAAAGTGGCCAAGAAAATGGTGGAGAATGAAAGGCCAGAAGTCTGGGATATACTTTCCGAAGTTATTCGTGAACATCCTGTTCTGCTCAACCGCGCTCCTACCCTTCATAGACTTGGTATACAAGCGTTTGAGCCGTTGCTGATCGAAGGTAAAGCTATACGTTTGCACCCACTTGTCTGTACAGCATTCAATGCCGACTTTGACGGCGACCAGATGGCTGTGCACGTTCCTCTTTCCATTGAGTCACAATTGGAAGCACGTATTCTTATGATGTCCACAAATAACATCTTATCCCCAGCAAGTGGCAAACCAGTGATCGTACCAACCCAGGATATTGTTCTTGGTCTGTATTATCTCTCTCTGCAATTTGATGGAGAGCCGGGAGAAGGTATGGCGTTTGCGGATTTTGCAGAAGTTGAACATGCTCTGCATGCCAAGGTGGTTACCCTGCACAGTAAAGTAAAATATCGCTATCGTTACAAAAATGATAAAGGCGAAGATGTATCTGCAATTGTTGATACAACACCAGGGCGTATTACCCTTTCGGAATTATTACCAAATGATCCGAAAATAAAGTTCTCTCTGATAAACAGAATTCTTACCAAAAAAGAAGTGAGCTCCCTTATTGAGGAAGTTTACAGACATTGTGGTAACAAGGCAGCGGTTATTTTTGCTGACAGAATGATGGCAATGGGCTTTTCCAATGCTTGTCGTGCAAGTATTTCTTTTGGTAAGGATGATATGATTATACCAGAAGGAAAAGGCAAACTGATTGACGGCACCTTACAGCAGGTAAAACAGTTCGAACAGCAATATGCCGATGGTCTTATTACCCTGCGTGAGAAGTATAATAAAGTTATTGATGCCTGGTCACAATGTACAGATCGTGTTGCTGGAGAAATGATGAAACACGTTAGTGGTGAAATCGGCCAGAAGGATAAAACAAAAAGCGGTCAAAATAGTGTAAATTCTATTTACATGATGGCTAATTCCGGTGCTCGTGGGTCTGCTGCACAGATTAAGCAGCTGGCTGGAATGCGTGGTCTTATGGCTAAACCTAACGGTGAAATTATCGAAACTCCGATCATTTCGAACTTTAAAGAAGGCTTAAGCGTTCTTGAATACTTTAATTCAACGCATGGTGCACGTAAAGGTCTTGCTGACACGGCGTTGAAAACTGCTAACTCAGGTTATCTGACGCGTCGTCTTGTGGATGTTGCACAGGATTGCATAATAACAATCGAAGATTGCGGCACGAAGAATGGCATAATAGCACGTGCGGATATTGATGGTGGCGAAGTAATTGCCCAGCTTTCTGAGAAAATTCTTGGACGCTGCTCTTCAAATGATGTGAAGCATCCAACTTCCAATGAGCTGATAGTTAAAGCTGCACAGATGATCGATGAAGATGTGGTTGATAAAATTGACGCATCAGGTATCGAATCAGTGAAAATCAGATCTATCATAACCTGTGAAAGTAAGAATGGCGTTTGCGCCAGATGCTACGGCCGAGATCTTGCCAGCACTGAATTGGTTAATATTGGTGAGGCTGTCGGCGTAATAGCTGCCCAGTCCATCGGTGAACCAGGAACTCAGCTTACAATGAGAACTTTCCATATCGGCGGCGCTGCAACCAGCAGTGCTGAACAATCAAGCATTGAAGCTACAAGCGATGGCGTAATTTCTCTTGTTAACCGCAATATAGTTGTGGATAGCAAAGGCAGACACGTTGTTATGAGCCGCTCATGCGAAATTGTGATAAACGATGAAAAAGGCATGGAAAAAGCCAGACACAGAGTTCCTTATGGCGCAAGAATGCCGCTTGATGAAGGCGCTAAAGTCAAAAAAGGTGACATGCTTGCTGAGTGGGATCCTTATACTCTTCCAATTATTACTGAACGTTCAGGTAAAGCAGTCTATCGTGATTTGGTGGAAGGCATATCTGTAAAAGAAGTAGTTGATGAAGCAACTGGACTTTCCAACAAAGTTATCGTTGATTGGAAACAGCAGAAGAGAGGCAGTGATCTACGTCCACGTATAACTCTGCGTGATGAAAAAGACGAAATCATCACTCTTGCCAATGGGCTTGAAGCACGATACTTCCTGCCAATTGATGCTATTTTGAACGTTAAAGATGGAGATGAGGTACATGCTGGTGATGTTCTGGCTCGTATCCCCAAAGAATCAAGCAAAACCCGTGATATTACCGGTGGTCTGCCACGTGTGGCAGAGTTGTTTGAAGCTCGTAAACCTAAAGATCACGCTATTATTAGCGAATCTGAGGGTATCATCGAATTCGGCAAGGATTACAAATCTAAAACCCGCCTTATCGTGCGTCCAAAAGAAGCTGACGTCGAAGCCGTTGAATATATGGTTCCGAAAGGTAAGCATCTTTCTGTAAATGAAGGTGACTTTGTTCAGAAGGGTGATCTGCTTATGGATGGAACACCTGTTCCGCACGATATATTACGTGTAATGGGCGTTGAACCTCTTGCTAAATATCTCGTTTCCGAGATACAGCAGGTTTATCGTCTGCAGGGTGTAACTCTCAATGATAAGCATATAGAAGTTATCATTCGTCAGATGCTCCAGAAAGTTGAAGTGTTAGATGGTGGTGGCACAACCCTTCTTCAGGGCGAAGAACTAGACCGTGATGAGTTCCAGAAAGAAAATGAGAAAGCTTTAGCTGAAGGTTACAAGCCTGCTACTGCGCTTCCAGTTCTGCAAGGTATAACTAAGGCTTCATTACAGACAAAATCGTTCATCTCTGCAGCTTCCTTCCAGGAAACCACAAGGGTGTTAACTGAAGCAGCTGTTTCTGGGAAGGTTGATGTGCTCTATGGCTTGAAAGAAAACGTTATAGTAGGACGCCTGATACCTGCTGGTACAGGTGCCTATATGCGTATCATTAAGCAGAAAGCCGCGTTGCATGATAAGGAACTTGCCGCGCTACAGGCTAAGAAAAACCCTCCTGCTGAGGAGCCTGCAGAAATAGAACTTCCTCCAGAAAATGGTGGCGAGTCAGAAAGCAGTGCAGAAGTAGCAGCTGGATGATTATACAGTAACTTATTCCAAGAAAAATGCGAAAGAATGTGGAGATTTAGGTCTCCACATTTTTTTTTGCTATATTTGTTTGTTTTTCTTCTGATATAAAAAGCCTATGAACCGCTTATTATCTGTTTTTATTGCTTTGCTGATTTTTCTTCTTCCGGCTTTATCTCATGCCGCCGAAACAGCGTGGGAGAAAACAGATGAAGCTTCTGTCAGATTAATTGCTGGTGATTACAAGCAGAATTTAAAAGCAGGATTTCATTTTAAGCTGGCAAAAAACTGGCATACTTACTGGCGCTCTCCTGGTGATGGTGGGAGAGCTATGACGGCTGATTTCAGCAAATCTGAAAATATTAAGTCCGTGGAAATAAAATGGCCAGCTCCCGAACGTTTTATTCAATATGGCCTGGAAACTTTTGCTTATAGTGATGAAGTTATAATTCCCGTTATAATAACCCCGGAAGATCCAACAAAAGAGGTAAAAATTAATACAATTGCTCAATATGCAATCTGCGATGAAGTCTGCATATTTTTAAGTTCTAATTTTTCTCTGGATGTTCAACCAGAAACTATCGATAGCAAAAATGAAGAACTTATTGAAAAATATTTATATTATGTACCTGCAGAAACTGGCACTAATGGCCTTTCTATAGACGATGTTTTTCTTTATCCTAAATCACTCGAAATTTATGTATCCAGCCTGGAGCATCCTTTCAAATCACCAGATTTATTTGTAGAAGAACTATCTGCAAATTTTCGTTTTCCTAAGGCAAAAATTTCTTTTTATGACAACAGCTCAAGGGCAATTTTTAGAATAAATTATGAAGTATTGTTAAAAGATAAGCAACTGGCTGGAAACAATGTAATTCTTACCCTCAAGGATGGCAACTATGCCGTTGAAAAACAAGTTATAATTCCCAGGATTCTGGCAACCCAAAATGAACCGGAACTTCCATCCGCCACATTGCAAAGAACTTTGCCGGAATATAGCCTGATATTTGTAATATTTGCCGCGTTTATAGGCGGATTAATACTTAACATAATGCCATGTGTTCTGCCGGTTCTGTCAATAAAATTACTAAGCGTAGTGAAGCATGGGGGAAAACATAAATCACATATTCGCTTCAATTTTTTAATGTCATCTGCTGGCATAATATTTTCCTTTCTCCTGCTTGCAGCGTTAGTCAGTAGTTTAAAGTTTTTTGGCATAATTGTTGGCTGGGGTTTTCATTTTCAACAACCTTTATTCCTGACTTTCCTTGTAATAATTCTTAACTTCTTTGCTGCTGCACAATTTGGCTTGTTTGATATAAGATTACCAGGATTTATAAATGACGCCATTAATGACAAATTAAAAGACGACAGCCATACGGCAGCAGGACATTTTCTTACTGGAGCCTTTGCCACACTCCTTGCAACACCTTGTTCTGCACCATTTCTTGGAACTGCTATAGGCTTTGCTCTTGCAAGAGGTGCGGGGGAAATCTTTATTACATTCTTCTTTATGGGGCTTGGTCTTGCCCTTCCCTATCTTATATTTGCTTTCCTGCCTAATCTCATATCAAAACTGCCTAAACCAGGAAAATGGATGGTAAATGTTAAATATTTTATGGGCCTGTTATTAATAATTACTTCTGTCTGGCTGATATGGGTTCTCTCTCATCAGGAAGGTTTGCTCTCTGCTATTGCACTTGGGGGATTTTCTATTGTCCTATTTATTGCAATGTGGGAAACACACAAAGATCATAGAAAACCTAATGTCACTTTATTATTGCTTATAATTATAGCAAGTTTTTATCTTCCTGTATTTTTGGGAAATGGAAATAAAGCGCAGGAAATTTCTAATGAAGAAATATGGCAGCCCTTTAACCAGTCTGAAATTAAAAAACTTGTTAATGATGGGAAAATTGTTTTCGTTGATGTAACGGCAGATTGGTGTCTGACCTGTAAATTCAATAAAATGACAGTCCTGAATGACAGTGAAGTTATCGAAAAACTAAAAAACCAAGATGTAATCTCTATGAAAGCTGATTATACATCTAAAAACGAAGAAATATCAGCCTATCTAAAAAGTTTTGGCCGCTATGCCATACCTTTTAATGTTGTTTATGGGCCATCTCACCCTGAGGGAATAGTACTTTCCGAACTTCTTACAAAAACTTCTGTTATTAATGCGCTAAAACAGGCTTCTGGTGATTAACCCATATCTTTACTAAATATCAGGGTTAACAAACTGTTAATAACTTTTTTTTAATAAGTATTTTTTTCTCAGAATTTATGATAAAATGCCCTTTATGAAAAATCATAGCATCAAAAATAAATCAGTTCGCCAGGGGGGCTTTTCCCTTATTGAACTTAGTATAGTTCTTGTAATAATTGCATTGATCGTTGCCGGCATTTTTTCCGGGCAATATCTCATACGATCAGCAGAGATAAAATCCACTATCGCAGATTTAAAACATTATAGCGCTTCATTCCGTACCTTCGTTGATCACTATGAGGGCAAGCCCGGAGATATGAGCAATGCCACCAGATATTGGCCTACTTCAACTAATGGCGATGGCAACGGTGTAATTGATGCCACAGAAGCCACCGTGGTCTGGTCCCAGCTTTCCTTGGCAGACATGGTTGAAGGAAGCTATGTTGTGGGCAATAGCCAGATTGGCGTTCATCTTCCTGGCGCAAAAATTACAGGTGCCGGATATTACATACAGACAATAGCGCCAGACGATACAATCAGCCTTGTTTCCATAACCAGCACAGGTGCTGATGGCCCGTCTGTTTCACCTGAAGCAGCAGAAAAATTAGATAGAATTCTTGATGATGGTGATGCAAGCACCGGCCATGTAACCGCGACTGGTACTGGCTGTCACACCGCTGGTGTTTATGATACAGCAACCAAGGATACTGTTTGCATACTCACAAAGAAAATTAAGTAGAATGGTATAATTTCTATTTAAAATTATCAGCGTAAGTCTGAATTATTATTTTGCGCTTGTTTGGTTGGATTAATTCATATTCTATGCCGTGTTTTTTGGCATAATTTACAGCCTCATCCTTGTTCTCAAAGCGCAATAAAAGCTCTTGGCGCATATCAGTAGAGCCAATCCAGCCAATTAATGGGTTGTTAAATCTTTTATCTTTCTGTTCAAATTCTAAAACCCACTTTTTAGTATTAAAACGTCCAGACTGCATAGCAGTTTTTGTGGGTTTATATATTTTTGCCTTCACCACATAATCCTATAAATTACTATTAATAACAGCATATTAGATAAATTAAGCCGCGCTTTCCTAGCGTTGTAAAAATATCCTACCTATTAACCTTTTATTATGACTTTTGTAGTACAATATAAATAGAAGGAAGAAAATACAAATTAAAGGAAATAATGTGGAAAAAGATAGAAAAAACAATAAAAGGCCGATTCCTGGCAGGGTTACTGAAAGGCCTGCAATGTATGAAGTTGTCCTGCTTAATGACGATTTAACACCTAAAGAATTTGTTTTATCGATTGTAAAGAGATTTTTCCATAAGAACGATATTGATGCTAACGATATTATCACCATAACACATTATGAAGGTCAGGGAATATGTGGCCTTTATACAAGAGACGTAGCAGAAACAAAAATGATTCAGGTAATAGATTTTTCAAGAAGTAGTGGCTATCCACTTAAATGTATAATAAGAAAATATCAGGCATATGTTATCTAAAAATCTTGAAAATAGCCTTAAAAAAGCGCTGGAAGTTGCCAAGAAATTCAATCATGAGTATGCAACTCTTGAGCATTTGCTTCTTGCTTTATCAGAAGACCCAGATGCTCTGCCAGTAATGAGAGGATGCGGTGTTGATGTTACTTTGCTGCGTAAAAACCTTGTCAACTTCCTAAAAAACGATCTTTCTGCTTTAGTAGTAGAGGATGCCAAAGAAGCCCGCCCCACCGCAGGGTTCCAGAGAGTTATACACAGATCTGCAGTAAGTGCACATGCCGGCGGCAAAGGTGAGGTTACTGGCTCACACGTGCTTTCAGAAATTTTTGCAGAGCAGGAATCGCATGCTGTTTTCTTCCTGCATGAGCAAAATATTACATGTCTTGATATAGTAAATTATATATCTCACAGAGTAACAAATTATGATGATAAATCACCCGCAGTAAATATAGCTCCTGATGAGAAAATTAAAACTTCACCTATAAATGAGCCAACTCAGGAAATACATGAAGCTCTAAAAACTTACTGCGTGAACATGAATAAACTGGCTGAAGAAGGGAAAACTGACGTTCTGGTTGGTCGTGAAAAGGAAATAGAGCGTACTGTTGAAATCCTTTGCCGACGTACAAGAAACAACCCTATTTATGTGGGAGATCCAGGGGTAGGAAAAACTGCTATAGTTGAAGGTCTGGCTCTCCGAATAGTCCGCGGCATAGTTCCTGGTCCTCTCAAAAAAGCTATAATATTCTCTTTGGATATGGGCTCTCTACTGGCTGGAACTCGTTATCGCGGCGATTTTGAAGAGCGTTTAAAAGCAGTAATAAAAGGCATCGAAAAACTGCCTCATGC
>Ga0210057_1005533_pt1 | contig 16198 bp, 21 predicted proteins | sample CryGeyCG2114_010_2_FD_183968 | JGI IMG/M metagenome (GOLD analysis project Ga0210057, IMG submission 183968) | Groundwater microbial communities from aquifer - Crystal Geyser CG10_big_fil_rev_8/21/14_0.10 (SPAdes) (version 2) | ecosystem: Environmental > Aquatic > Deep subsurface > Groundwater ...
AAGCCATGCCAGCTTTATAACAAATAAATCCTTTAAGACTTTTTTTAGAATCAATTCTTTTCCAGTTTACTCTAGGTAAAAATTTATTGGCTCTCTTTCTCGGCCAAAACTGCAAACTTCCTTTTCTCGGTGATTTTCTCGTAGTCATTTCTAATTAATGCGGAAATCATTTTGTTCCTACCCTGGATAATTTATCTAAAAAAAGTTGGTATTTAAAGGTTGTGGAATTGGTACTCTGGTGCATTAAAGGTTGGTAGAAAAGATTAAAAAAGTTGTTTTCTTGAACTTTTTATGAATAGTGATGAAGCAACACAAGATAAAATAATTCGTGAATATTTTCTAAATAATAAAAAGAAAGATATACCACATGAAGTTTCTGTTCCTTGGCTTATGAAAGAGTATAAGAAAAGAACGGGTAAAGTTTTTGCTGACCCTGATAGAGGAATAAGAAAACTATCTCAACAAGGTTTTCTTGTAAAAGTAAGAAAGGGAACTTATAGATATGACCCTGATTTTGTTACGAATAGAGAATTAGAAGATTTTAGTCCAGAAGTAAAGAAAGCGATATTTGAACGAGATGGATATAAGTGTGTTATGTGTGGTAGAGGTATAAAAGAAGGAATAGAGATACATGCTGACCATGTGAAACCAAAAGACCTTGGTGGCGAAGCGACATTCGAAAATGGACAAACTCTTTGTAGCCAACATAATTTTCTAAAGAAAAATCTTAAACAAACTGAAGCTGGAAAGAAGTTTTTTATACGACTTTATAGAACTGCAAAATCTTCTGGAGAGCAAAGTCTTATAAAATTCTGCTCGGAAGTATTAGAAATATTTGAAAAGAACCATATAGATGACCAAATCAAATGGATTAGATAAGCTAATTTATCTTCTTTTGGGACATTTCACCACTTTCTCTTTCTAATCTTTTTTTAGCAGTTTCACAATACTCTTTAGAAATATCAATATGAGTAAATTTCCTTCCATTTTTATGAGAAACTATGGCTACTGTTCCAGTCCCACCAAACATATCTAAAACATTATTACCTTTATAAGAATAGAACTTTATCAAACGATAAATTAAATCTTCTGGGAATGGTGCAGGATGTCTATTTCTCTGCCTTTCTGGTTGTATTTTCCAGAAACCATCTGAAAATTCTTTAAATTCTTGTGAAGTAATATCTATATCTTTTTGATTACCTTCTAATTTATCTCCATTTTTTGTAAATACTAAAATATATTCCCAAGATGGAACTATGTGTGGATTTGATGGACTTTTCCAACTACCCCAAGCTGTTCTTTTTAACATAGTTTGTTTATACCATATTATCTCTGTCCTAAACTTCATACCTAATTCTCTTAATTGATTTGTAAAATCATGGTGTATTGGAACAAAATCTTTTATTCCTGTAGGTGCAATATTTAAACAAAATCTTCCACCAGGAACTAAAACTCTTTGTGTTTCTTTCCATACTTCATTTAACCAATTTAAATAATCCTGATAATCCATATTATCATTATGATTGTCATACCTTTTTCCAACATTATAGGGTGGAGAAGTAATAGCTAAATGAATGCTGTTATTTGGTATTCTTTTCATTACTTCTAATACATCTCCATTAATTATTTGATTTTCAAATTTCATTTTATTTTTTATTATTTAATGGCTTATCCCAATATGGAGATTTACACTTGGGACAAACAATAGGAGTTTCTTCACTTCTTGTTATCCATCCATGTTTACACCTTTCACATTTACACTCATAAACCTTTATCTCTTTTTTCATATTAAAATATACATTTGTTCATTTAAATACTTTACTATAGTAATATACTACCATAAAGTTTAAATAGTCTATATACCTATAGTATATTATGATAAGTAATACAATAATATGTCAAAAGTGTAAGAGCAAAAAAGTAATTAAATGGGGAAAGAGAAAGACAGATAATCGAGGATTTGTTCAGAGGTATAAATGTAAGTCTTGCTCTGAAACTTTTATTTCAGACCCATTTGCGAGAATGAGAAATAATCCTGAAAAGATAACCTGTGCTTTGGATTTATTTTACAGAGGTTTAAGCACAAGGGATGTTCAACATCATTTCAAAGCATTTTTCCCTCACAATTCAGACCATTCAACTATTTTAAGATGGATTTGGAAATATAATCAAAGAATGGCTAACTTTACAGATAGCTTACAGATTAATACAGGAAGCTATATTGAAGTTGACGAAATGGAATATCGTAGAAGAAAAAGCCATAAAAGAAAGTTAGGAGTTGATAAGAATTGGCTAATTAATGCTATTGATGTTAAAAATAGATTTTTAATTTGTTCTAATTATACAAAACACAGAAGCCAAAATGAAATTAAAAATGTGTTATCAAAGATAAAAACTAAATCTAATAATGTTAAGATAATTCAGACAGATGGATTAACTGCTTATAGTAATATAGTAAAGAAAAGTTTTGGATATAATAATCATTTAGGAAAATACAAAGTAGAGCATAAAGTAAAAACTCAACTTAAAGGAGAAGGTTTTAATATTTGGGTTGAAAGATTACATAATTCAATCAGACAACGAACACAAAATTTTAGAGGGTTTCATGGTAGTGTTAATTCAGCTCATAACTTAATGAAAGGTTATGAGATATATTATAACTTCATTAGAAAGCATGAAGCATTAAAAGGTAAAACTCCAAGTGATTTAGCAACTGATTTGAAATTTGAAACTCCTAATAGATGGTTAGAATTGATTAAATTAACTTAACTAATTATTAAAAACAATAAGATTTATATATTTGCTGATATTTACTTTAACATAATAAATAACATAAAGTTTGTTAAAATGTATTTAGAAAAACAAAAACCAAGATTTCAGATAAGAGTATTAGAATATGAAAAAGATGGGATTACTTTTAAAAAAAGTTCTAAAAATTCTAATATCTATCCCAATAATAAAAATTATACTTTAGAACAAATTTGGAAGAAAATTAAAGGGGTAATAGAAAATGATTGAATTTTTATCTGGTTTCTTTTCTGGATTAGGAATTACTACAATAATTGTAGCACTTTTAGAAAATAAATATCACATAATTAATAGAATAAGAAAAAAAATTTCCATTATAAAAAATAGTGGAACAGAAGCAAATCTATCTTTAGAATATAAAATAGATAAAGACTTTGATAAAATATTTGAGAAATTCAAGGACAAATTAAGAAATGATAAATTCTTTAAAGTAGATAAAAAAACAAATACAAAAATAAAATTTCAGTATAAATCAATTTCAATGAACTTGATATTAACTCCACAAAAAACATTATTTATAGAATTAGATAAAATTGGTTGTGGGATAAAAGATTTAAAAGAAAAACTAAATGAATTTTTAGGAAAAATATCTGAATTTGAAAAGGATAAGACTTTATCGGAATTTATTAATTGTCATCTAACTTTCACACTTCCATATAAATGGGATAATATGAATATCTGGACACCAAAAGGATTAATTATAAAAAAATATAATGTTGGTTTTTCTGATGAAAGTTATAAATCAGAAATAGAAATAAGTTTAAATAAAGTTAACGTAAAATCTGATACGAAAGAATCAATAAATTATATTATTGATAAATTTATTTAGTAGTTCCATTCTTTTTTAATTCTCTTTTGAGATTCTGATATATCTTAAATAAATCAGTATTAGTTAAAATAGAATAATTGCTACTTATTCTACATTCTCTACAAATAATTAAACCAATACTATTATCTCCATAAGAATAAATTACATTATATGAAGTTATATTTTTAACATCAACACCTTCTTCTTTATGAACTTCTGTTCCAAAATATGCTTTCTTTTTACATCTCCCTATTGAATCTTCCCATAAACCCCAAACATTATCCAACTCTGTTATTTCATCAATTTTGGATAAATCAAATTCAATTAATTCAAAATCTAAATTCTTACTATGCCTCAATCTTCTCATAAATGATAAAGCAACATCCTTTTTAGTAAAAACAAATATTTCTTCTGTTTTAAAATCAATTATAACCTCAAATTTGAAAACTTCTTGATAACCATTATCTAAAATTTGGCTACCTCTTTTTATTTCAACAGGATTTATATTTAATCCTTCTTCTTGAATGTCAGAATAATCATCAATAAAAAAAACCCTCACAGGATTTTTTATAGTTTCTGAAAAATGCAATGCTTCATAATTAGCAATTTCATTATCTTTATTATAATTCTTTAATTTTAAGGTAGATTTAGCACTTCCTAATTCATCCATTATTTCTAAATCTTTAAATGTAAGTTGTCCGTTGAGTGTTGATAGTTCTCCACTACCAATAAACCTCTCTTTTTTGTAATCTTTTATTTTGAATATACTTAATGAAACTCCCATTAAAATTAGAGAGGATTTAACTTTTTAACATTTTGTATGATAATTACCAACCTTTAATGCACCAGAGTATGGAATTGGTTAATCTTTATAAACTATAAATGGTTTTTTACACCATGGCTCGTCGCGTCAAGATTAAAAATATTTTAGTTTTTCTGATAATTGCGATAGTTGTAATTCTTGATGTTTCCTTACTTATTCAAGATAAATCTCCTGAAAAAGAAAATAACCTAGAACAAACTAAGAACAAACAAAAATGCGGGATAGAACAATGTCACGGCTTGGATATTACTTGCGGGAAAAACATTCCAGACCTTTGCACAGCAGTTTACCAACTTGGAGATATATGTCGTAAATATGTTAAGTGTGAAATTACTAAAGACAAATGTCTTTTAATTAAAGATTCAAAATTTGAAGAGTGCAAAACCTGCGTCGCCAATACATGCAATGACAACCCCGAGAATTGTGAAGGAATCTGCATCCAAAAAATAGACAGTAAAAAGTAATTTTAATTTACGCAATAAATTTAAGTTCGCTTTTAATTTTCTCTTCATCAATATCAGTTTTCCTTAAGATTTTTCCGACTCTTCGCGCTCTTTCTCTAACCAGTGCAAAATCTTTCGAATCTTTTAATTCAGCCGGGATTTCAATATCTTCAATAATAAAATCATGAACAACTCCTGCTTCTTTAAAATCAGGTTTTTCAAAAACAAAATCCCCTACAATTTTTTTGTCTGTTGTAATTAATTTGCAGAAATTAGGTTTAGGAGCCTCTTCTCCTTTTGTTCCTGGCTTTCCCGATTTAGGTGCTTTTGGTTTAATTTTCAAAACTGTTTCTCCGGAGCTAAGACTTAATGCAAAAAAATTCTTTGGAAATTTATTTAACAAACTTAAAATCTCTTTTCCAGACATTTCCCCCTCAATTACATATTTCTTAACTCCCTGAAATTGTTTTATCTCCTTGTATCTCAGCTCGTTTTTTAGATCCAAGGTTGAGATTATCGCGCCTGATACATTTGTTTTATTTTCGCCAAGTTTTTCAGCAACATTTCTTACAAGCTCGTTTGCAAATTCAGCACTTGTATTTATTGCATATTTTCCTCCTGAGAATTTTGCTTTAATTATCGCCCTGTTTTTGAATTCGCCTCTTGAAAATTTCTGAAACTGCAGATGAACCGCCTCGTCAAAATTCTTGTCATACACCTTTTTTATAAAATTCATGTTTATCTCTGCCTAGTTTGGTTTATAAATATTTCAGTTATGAAATTTTGTAACTAGGAATCTTTGATTTCTTGAATATAAATTTTCAGTTGTTCAAATAATTAATACCGCAAACCTTTATAAATTTCAATTGCTTTTAATTTTCAGTTTTTATAACGAGAAAATGTACCATGAATACTTTAAAAGAATTATGAGCACCATCATTTTATTGGTGCTGATTGTCTTGTCATTTTTCTTGATAAAACCTATTTTACTCTCGATAATCTTCGGTGTTATCCTAGCTTTTATTTTTAATCCAATATATAAATGGTTTTTTAAAAAAACAAAATCTAAAAATTTTTCAGCAAGCCTAACATGTTTTGTTTTTTTATTACTGATTGTTATCCCTTTTTGGTTTTTAGTTCCTGTTATTTTAAGCCAGGCATTTAAAATTTATTTAGCTTCTCAACAAATAGATTTTGTGCCTGCTCTTAAAAGTGTTTTTTCATTCTTCTTTCCTTCAGAAGAATTATCTAATGAAGTTGGCTCTATTCTTTATTCTGCTGTAGGTAAACTTACAAACTCTGTTGTGAATTCTCTTTCCCAGTTGATACTCCGTTTTCCAGAAATTCTCCTGCACTCTTTTGTAGTTATCTTTACTATCTTTTTTTCTTTAAGAGATAAAGATGAATTTATAGGATACATGAAAAGTTTTTCGCCTTTTCCTAAAGAAGTTGAGAAGAAAATATTAGAATCTTCAAAAGGAATTGCAAGTTCAGTTATCTATGGGCAGGTTGTTGTTGGTTTTCTTCAGGGAATAATTGCAGGAATTGGTTTTTTAATATTCGGCGTGCCTAATGCCATATTTCTCACCCTTCTCGCGATTTTTGCAGGAATCTTCCCGGTTTTAGGGCCCTTTGTTATTTGGGTGCCTGTTTTAGTTTATCTTTTAATTTCAGGAAACACCTTCGCTGCAATAGGTGTTTTAATTTTCGGAACAGTCGCTTCAACAATTGATAATATTTTAAGGCCAATTATTATCTCTAAGAGAACAAATATCCCCGCTTCAATTCTTTTGGTAGGGACAATCGGAGGAGTTTATCTTTTTGGGGTCTTAGGAATTATCCTCGGTCCGCTTATATTTGCTTATTTGATTATAGTTCTTGAACTTTATCGCAATAAAAACCAGCCGGAAATTTTGCAAAAAGAACCTTAGATAAATATAAAAATCTTTTTTTCTAATTAAGAATAAGAGGTAAAGATTTTTTCGCCTTTATTCAACAATGGAATTAAAAATCAAACTTTTGAAGTGGTCTGCTGGATTGCCTGTTGCAATCTTAAATGAGAAAACAGCAAAGAAAATAGGTGTCGACGCAAAAGGAAGAGTTTTGATAAAAACGCGTTCTCAGCATCCAATAGAAATTTACACAATAGTCGACACTATTGATGGTTTTGTCAGGGAAAATGAAATTATGGTTTCTTCTGAAATTAAAAAAAGATTAGATATCCGCCTCGGCGAATTAGTTGAAGTCAGCATTGCTCCAATTCCAAACAGTTTAAAATCAATAAAAAGGAAATTAAACAAGCAAAGACTTTCAGGTTCAGAAATTAATGAGATCGTCAAAGATATAGTCGACAATTCGCTCTCAGAATCAGAAATAGCTCTTTTTGTTTCTGCAATTTACGAACTTGGAATGAACTTCAAAGAAACTGTTTATTTAATTGAAGCGATATTGAATTCAGGAAATAAATTTACACTTAAACACAAACTTGTTGCAGATAAGCATTGCGTCGGAGGCGTTGCTGGAAACAGGACAACTCCAATTGTGGTGTCAATTTGCGCATCAGCAGGGCTCACAATTCCAAAAACTTCGTCGAGGGCAATAACAAGTGCAGCAGGAACAGCAGATGTTATCGAGACAATTGCAAGAGTTGATTTTTCAATAAGTGAATTAAAAAAAATTGTAAAAAAAACAAGCGCGTGCATTGCATGGGGAGGTGCACTCGGAGTTGTTGTTGCTGATTCAAAAATTTTGCAGATTGAAAAAGAGCTGAATATAGACCCAGAAACTTTGTTATTAGCGTCGATAATGTCAAAGAAGCTGGCTGTAGGAAGCAAATATATTCTTATTGACATTCCTTACGGGAAGAGTGCGAAGATAAAAACCAAAAAAAATGCAATTAATCTTAAGAAAAAATTTGAAAAGTTTGGGAAATATTTTAAGAAGCACATAAAATGCTTTCTTACTGACGGAAGCGAGCCAATTGGAAACGGCATAGGCCCTGCATTGGAATTAATCGACGTGATAAAAGTTTTAAATCCAAAAGAAAAAGGACCTGAAGATTTGGAAAAGAGATCATTATTTTTATCTGGGAAACTTCTTGAAATGACAGGAAAAGCAAGAACAGGAAAAGGTGAAAAAATAGCAGAAGAAATTCTTAATTCAGGGAAAGCATTTGAAAAATTTAAAGAAATAATCAATGCTCAGGGAGGTTCTTTGAAAAAAATTAATCTCGCGAAATTTAAAAAAGACATTTTGTCGACGCGCGCCGGGAAAATTCTTGAGATAGATAACAAAAAAATTAGTTTCCTCGCGAGAATTACTGGCTGTCCTGCTGACAAATTTTCAGGAGTTTATCTTTATTATCATGTAGGCGATGCATTAAAAAAAAGAGAAAAGTTATTGACAATCTATGCAAATTCAAAAGCAAGGCTCGAGCAGGCAATTAAATTCTATAAAGATACGCCACCCATACAGATTTCCTAATTACGCTAATTTTTTAAACTCGACTTTTCTGTTTTATGTATGAACAAATCAAATTATCAAAGACAGATTGTTGATTATTTTAAGAGAAATTTAGCAAAAGGCTACACAATGGAATCTCTTAGATGGGCACTCGTAAATCAGGGATATTCAAAAGTTGTTGTCGAGAAAGCAATTGAAGAAACAACAAGGGAACTTGCTGCGCAGGCGCCGATATTAAAAGAAAAACCAGAAATAAAATACCAGCTTATAGATGAAGACAACAAGCCAGTTAATATTAAAAAACCCTGGTGGAAAAAGATTTTTGGGATTTGAAAAGTTTCAGCAACAGCCAGATAAAGTATAGTGTTGGAAGTTAATTGATTTAAATTTTTTTTAATTCGAGTAAATGTTTGTATTGCCAATCTCGTTCTTTGGTTACAGCAACATTGGCATCAGAAGAGTTAGTGATTCTATGAATAGCCTGTAAAGCATAAATTGCAGAACCAATAGAATGAGTCGGAACATGTGCAGTTGCTACAGCTTGACCAGCAGCACGAGCAGCAGAGCGAGCTGAATTGTCTTCTCCACCTTCGCGGGCAGCTGCATGAGCATCAAGTGAGGCGTTGCGTATAACAGCCATCTTAAATATGCCTGTTCTTATCCAATTATGCAAAGTTGCAATAGCGTTTCGAGGACGAGGGTCTTCTGGATATTTTTCTTCAAAATAAGGCAGAACACGCTCAGCACAATCAATTGCCCAGATTGCTAATGTTTTTTTATCAGTTTTTCTTATAAGTTCTACAATTCTCTCGTCTTTGTAGTGTGCAAGTGAAAATTTTGGTTTTTTCATTTCTTTTCTAAGAATTAATTTCTTTTAAATATTATGAACGCCCCCAGAAGATTTTTTTAAATCTTCGCTTGCTTTAGCAATTCCAGAAGTTTTGAAAAAACTTTACTGTCATAAAAAAGACGCCCTATGTCGAGCTTGCTCGATATCTTGCATAGGATAATTTATGTCGAGCTTGCTCGATATCCGCAGAGCTTTGCTCGAGGACAGGGAAAAATTTCTTTCAGAAATTTTACGCCCCCGCCAGGAATCGAACCTGGAAGCCACAAGGGCCTGGTTTTCTCGGCTCGTAAGAGACGAAGGACGCAAAACCTAAGTTTTGCTCTCAAGACCAGTGCAATACCATTATGCGACGGAGGCATTAATACATCCGACGAATCTGAGCCAGATTTTAAGTCTGAGCTTATGCGACGGAGGCATCAGTTAAATTAATTAAACTATATTAATTATTAAGAGTTACATATTTTAAACCTTACTAAATTGGTTACTCACTTCGTTCGCAGATTAATTAGCAATTTAATAAATTCACGACGAACTTTGTGAGGAGTTTAAATTCAAAGAATTTAGTGAAGTTTTTATTTGAGCTATTGAAGGAGAAGGGGTTAGGTTTTAACAACTTTTAAAAATAGATATTCTCTAATAAAAATATGATTCCGCAGCAATTTAAGGATGCAATAAAAATTATTTATACAAGGATGAACAGTAAGGATTTTAGTTGGGCTTTTATTGGAAGTACTAATTGTGCTTTGCAGGGCATGGGAGTATCTCCTAGAGATTTAGATTTAGCCATGAGATTGGACGATTTAAAGCAAATTCCACAGATGTTTAAAGATTATTTCCCCTCAAGCATAGAAGAATTATTGCCAGACTCTAAAGATATTGCATGGACTGCTAAATTAACAAATCATCCTGCTTTTAATGTGCATGCTTATGTTGAAGGAGTAGAGATGCAGATATTAGGAGAAAAAGATGATGGAGATTATGTAAGTAAGTTAATTGCTAACCGAATTATCTATGTTCCTTTTGATGGATTAAGATTGCCTTGTTTTACTTTAGAAGCCGAGGTAGAAGCATATGAAGAGACATACAGGCCAAAGAAGGCAGAAATGATAAGACAATTCTTAAAGGATTTTAAGTAATTAACTCTGCACTCCAGTATCAGCCTTGTTTTAAAAATCAATATCCTTAATAATTCAGATAAAACAAACATTTAGATTAAAGAATTTTATATCTAATGATTTCTTGTTGGTTCGAAGGGAAACCCGAGAAATTCCGCAATCTTTTTAACAATAACTTCCAATATCGAAGTTCTATTTTCTAATTCATTTACTTTTTCTTCTAATGCAGTTACTCTTTCTTCTAAAGTTGGTTGTGGGGGTTCTGTTGAGTTAGTTCTCGCAATATTACTTATTCTTACTTCGTCTATAATTCCTGTGAAATATTGATTTTGTCCAGGTTCTCCATATCCAATATATCCTCTTTGTGAAGCATGGGTTATACTACTTGTTCTCGGAACTGAAACATCTAAAACATCGTTAACATATAAATTAAGACTCGTCTCATCATAAGTTAATTTTAAGTTATACCAAATATTTTGTTCAATTGGTGTAACTCCAAATATCTCTATCCATCCAGTAGTAGTCATAACTCCCCCAGAAATTAGATTATTTCTAACAGTTAGATAATAGGGACCATTTCTTGAGAAGACCATTCCATCAGTATTAGATTTTCTTTTTACAGAAGCTTCCAAAGTCATTTCGTTTGTAACATCTAAAGAAGATGTTTTGATAATTGGAACATTATCATTAACCCCATCAAATTCTAATGCAAATCCAGAAACGCTGTCTGTCGTCCAATTAGCTCCACCCTCGATTGTTCCATCATTTCCATTTCCTGTTGCATCAATAACATTAATTCCTGAACCCTCATCAAGATTCCATAGTGCAACAGTATTATTGTCTACACTTAGTGCAGATACAAAACTTATAAGAAAAATTGAAAAGATGATTAGGATTGCTTTGTTTTTCATAGAATTTTATATTTTTGATATTATTTAAGGATTTATGTGACCGAGTAATTCTCCTGCATCAAGGACATTTAAGACATGAATTATAAATGTGGCAATAAACCAAAAATAACTATAATATATTCCCAACCATATGGATACACAAAATACAATAAACCAAAAATATCCCGCACTCAATCTCATTCTGCCTATCTGTCCTGCTCCTGGAACAAGGAAACTTAAAACCATAGCCCAATTTATTTCTTTCATTTTATTGTCCTTTTCTTAAGATATCTGATGTAGCAGAAAGTATTTTTTCAATGTTTCTCATATTCTTTCCTAGATCAAATGCTCCACCAAACAATAAACCTGTTTTTGGTGAGGAGATAATTTTAACTCTTGTTTTATTTTTTGAAATTTCAGATAATTGGATTGGAATATTTTCTCCCCATGACATTAAACTTACTCCTGCCTTAACTACAATTCTTCCTTGTAATTTATCTGCACTATTTATTTTCATTCCCTTAATTGTAGGGATTGCTTTTACCATTGCAGTAAAAACTCCTTCTTTGTTGAAGGGAAATTCACTTTCACCTTGGTGGTCTAACAATGCCATTTTAATTTACATCAATCTGCCAATTACCTTCTCCAGTAACGTCTAATAAATAAATTCCTTTATTTAATCCTATGGCCTTAGAACCGTCAAAAGAACTGATTTCATTAACTAATAATTCTATTTTATTTCCGTCTTTGTCTAAAAGCCAAATAATAAAGTTGCCATCTCCGTCATACTTTAATTCAAATCTTGTTAATCCTCCATCTACTTTAAAAAAATCCGTTACAGTTCGGCTATTTCCAGTAAAAGTTTTAGGTATAGATTGTGCTGAGGTTGGCCTTGGTTGTTTTATATTAATCTTCCAACTTTGTCCATCAATATCTAACAAGTAATCACCAGCGTCAACTCCAAGAGCAGTGGAGCCTTTAAAACTCCCAATTTCATTAGCCAAGAGTTCAATTCGATTACCATTACTATCTAAAAGCCAAATAATAAAATTAGATGTCCCACTATTTTCCAAATCAAACACAGATAATCCACTTTCTAATCTAAATATTTCGGTTGCCTTTTTTCCAGAACCAGAAATTAAAATTGGTTCTGGTTCAACTATTCGAATTTCACAAGATTGTGATTCTTTTGGTTTCCCATTTAAGACTTCACAATTATTAATATCTGTGCACGTCCTTGTTTGTGTTCCAAGAGAACTACACTCCGACCAATCAGAACATTCCCAGTCTGGGGCACAATTAGATGAAGGTTGATTCTGATTTGTAACATCATCAGTTTTATTATTAGAAGAATCATCTCCTACAAATATTCCCATTATAAACATCAATACAAGAAAACCAATAATTCCCGACCAAATTTTATGTCTCTTAAACCAATTTTTCTTCTTTTCAACCATTAAATATTATAGACAATTATCCATTATAAATGTTACGCATCTGTCACCCTTTCTTTTTAATAATTGTTACGCCTATGTTTTATGAAAAAAGAGTTGAAATTAGAGATATTCCTAAAGAAAAGTGAATTAAGAAAAGATGTTTGGAAGCAATTAGACAAACCAAAAACTGCTTCTGAGATTGCTAAAGATTTGAAAAAGCATAGAAGTTCAATAAGTAGAGTTCTTTTAAATATGGAAAGAGAAGGATTTGTTAAATGCTTGAATTCTGAAGATAAAAGTTTTAGACATTATATCAGGAAAAATTAAAGCCCCATTTAAATAGTAGTTAGAGTTTTATCTTTAATGGTCATAATTTCTTATTCTGGAGAAGAGAATAAAAAAGAATACCTCAAAAAAAATTTGGAACTTGCTAAAAAAGTTTTAAAGGAATTGCCAAATCTTAGCAAGTTGCTTGACAATTTTAGAGATTTTGAAAATTATACCAAAATAAATAATTCTTTTTTCTGGGCATGTAGTTATCCCTTGAGAGATTCTATGATTGGAAATCCTTTAGCAATCATGCAAGAATTAAAAGAATTTGACAATCTTTTGAGTTTAATAAAAATTAATTCTGAATTAGTAAATAAAGCTAGAATGAATCGTTATGAACAATCACAATCACTCTACTCCGAACTAAAGATATTTAATTATTTAAGAAAAAAATATGGAGCAAACTTTATCATGTATCCAAAAGTAAAAAATAAAGAGCCTGAAGGATTGTTAAAAATAAATTCCCAAGAGATATATCTCGAGCAAACTTCTTTTATGGCTGGTGAAACTGGAAAAAAACTAGAAGAAGTCTTTGAAAGAATTGCTAAGAAAATTTATACAAATCTGGATAAGGATACAATAGTCTCAATACATTTAGACGCAAACAGGATCAAATGGAGACCTGAAGGGGGAATAGATGTGGATGAAGCTACTTCCCATTTATGGGAATCTATCTGCAGAATTAATTTGATTCCCTTTTTTAATATAAAGAACTCTGATACCAATACCTTAGAATGGAGACCTCATGTCTTTAATAATCTCGGAAGTGGCAGACTAATAGACCATATACCCTATTTGGATTCTTATGGGGACTTGGGATTATTTTTATCTGAAAACCAAGATAAAGAGCCTTCTAAATCATTCTTAAATAACGCTATTGAAGATATAAAAATCTGTCCAGTAGAGAGTTTCTTTTCTTTACCGGGCAAGTATTCATTAGTTGGCATACAAACCAATCTAATTTTTCCTTCTGAAGCCGCAAATTCAGAGTTTAAATCTATAAGACAAAGAATTAATTCTAAAATCAAAAGCAAGATTGAACAAGACCAATTTTCTGAAGGAGGAGTTAATATTTTATTAATTGAAGCCGATATATGGATGTTATTTGGTTATATGTGGAAAGAAGACCCGCAAGTGCAGGAATTAATTCAAAGTGTTAATTTATTCTTAAATGAAGTTAGAAATACAAAAATATCCTCTATAGTAATTTATGGAAGAAATCTTTCTGAAAAAATAATTATTTCGAATCATCATGCTACAATTAAGATTTCAGAAGAAGTCAACAAAATACTTTAAACACAATTAAACTTCTATCCCTAATTCAAGTAAGTCTGCTTTATAATCTCGGCTATTATTAACAATCATATTTGTATATTTATTAATTTTCAATTCATCTTTAAATTTCATCTTCAAAATCTTCTTTATATCATTTTTATTTTTTTATGATAATCATAAAAATTTATTATTCCTAATCCCCCTCACTTTCGGGTTTTTTGAAAGTTTCCCCAAGAGACAATATATTCTTTTTATCAGCTTTTTCTAAAGAGATAATTAAAATATTTAGACTAGATTGACTAATAAGTTTCTTTATTTCTACTTTTTCTGCTTCAGGGGTTATAAACTTGTTTAATCTGATAATAGCGGACAAAGAAAAAAATATTATAGAAAAATCTTAATCCTCTTTTCTCTTTCACTTCCCCTCAAACCCCTCCAGCACTCTCGTGTCAGGACTCAGAACAAAAACATGGTCGTCTTTTGAACGCAGGCCCCTGTAAACTTTTTGCCACAATTCCCGTCGTGCTTTGTCTTTGTACAATGCCCAGTAATGCTGTGGTTTTGTTTTGCTGAGAATTTTCCAAAAAGCATCCTCGACATTTGGATTTGGATATTTTGTGAACACAATGCTGTTGCATTCTTTTCCAGGAAAATCAATTCCTCTTGCACAGCGTGTTGAAAAAAGAACATCACTCCCGCCTTTCTTGAATTTCTCAACAAGCTCTCCTGTCTTGTCTTCTTTTTGCGTTTCTTTTAATTCTTCTCTGCTAATGAGGTTTTTAATTTGGAATTCTTCAATTTCTTGTTTTGTCGGCAAGTCACTGAAACTATTCACATGAACAAGAACTGGTTTTTCAGCAACCTCGACGCACCTGCTCAATGCCTTGAGATATTTCTCGCGGTTAAACCCATCATTTGTCAAATTCGAATGCTTGCAGTCTCTTTCCATTCCTGTTCTTTTGATTTCAATTTTCCCAGGGTGCTGGGTTTCTGCATCAATGATTTTAAAATTATCAAGACCAAAAACATTTTTTAAAACATCATTTGAATGGATTGTTCCTGACATTAAAATAATTATTTTATTTTTTTCAATCATTTCTTTGAATTTCTTTTCAAGATTTGTTGTTACAATGCTCGCTATTAAATTGTTTTCGCTTTTGCTGAAACTGACAAAAGTTTCATCTAAAAAATCTTCAAACATTCTCGCTGTTTCTTCAATTTCAAAGAGATAACTTTCATCGTCAATTTCTTCTGTGAATTCAGGGTTCTCTAAAAAAATCCTGAATAAATCATAAATTCCTGTTGCTTTTAATGGGATAATTTCTTTTGAATAAACAGCGTTGTTAATTCTCTTGTCTTTTCTTATTTGTTTGTTTATCTCGCTCGCTTCCATCAGCACCTTTTTAATTTCATCGTCATTTACAGAAAGATAATTTATAGAATTCTGAATTCTGTCAATATTGATGCTTCTCTGATTTGTAAAACTATCCAGAAATTCATCGCACTCGTCGATGATTTCCACTTCTGTCATGGGCTTTCTGTTTAATGCTGATTCTAATTTATACTTTAAAGAATTAAAAACAATTATATCAGAGTCTATAAAGGAATTGAATTGTTCATAAAATTTGCATCCTGGCTTTCGTTGATAAAAAATAAATTCTGTATTTTTTAATCCTGTGTATTTTTTTTTATCTGCTTTTTCAAATACTTTCAGCTCGTATCTTTCAGGTATCACCGGGCACCAGTAAGGGCACACACTTGCAACAGCGACTCTTTTCACGTCGCGGATTTCATTTATCTCTCGTAAATTAACTTTTTTATTTTGTTTTAGATATTCTTTTATTCTTTTCCAATTTTTTTCTTTGATTTCTATTTTGCACGGAATTTTCCAGTTGTCTGCTGAAATGTCGTCGCCAATTATTTTCTTGGCTTCTTCGTATTTTCCTTCAAAAATGTCA
>Ga0210057_1005534_pt1 | contig 16197 bp, 19 predicted proteins | sample CryGeyCG2114_010_2_FD_183968 | JGI IMG/M metagenome (GOLD analysis project Ga0210057, IMG submission 183968) | Groundwater microbial communities from aquifer - Crystal Geyser CG10_big_fil_rev_8/21/14_0.10 (SPAdes) (version 2) | ecosystem: Environmental > Aquatic > Deep subsurface > Groundwater ...
ATGCAGCTGGAGAGCAATTAAAAATAGTTGCTAATTATGCTGTCGGTTATAATAATATTAATATTGATGAAGCAAAAAAAAGAAATATTATTATTACCAACACCCCAGATGTATTAAATGATTCTGTTTCAGATCATGCTATTGCGATGATTTTCGCAATTTCTAGAAGAATTGTTGAAGCGGATAAATATACTCGAGAAGGGAAATATAAGGCGTGGGGTCCTGAACTTTTTTTAGGAGGAGATATTACTGGAAAAACATTGGGAATTATTGGTTTTGGAAGAATTGGTTCTACAGTAGCTTTGAAAATGAAAAAAGGATTTGATATGAAAATTCTTTATCATGATATTGCCAGGAACGAAGAACTAGAGAAAGAAATTGGAGCTGAATTTAAAGAATTAGATGATTTATTAAAAGAATCTGATTTTATCAGCATTCATACCGCCTTAACTGAAGAAACAAATCATTTAATTGATGCGGAAAGATTAAAATTAATTAAACCAAACGCTTATTTAATCAATACCTCTCGCGGACCCGTTGTTGATGAAGCGGCTTTAATTGAAGTTTTAAAAGAGAATAAAATTGCCGGAGCGGCTTTAGATGTTTTTGAAAAAGAACCAGAATTAATGCCTGGATTAACTGAATTAGAAAATATTATTATTACTCCGCATATTGCTTCAGCAACTAAAGATACGAGAAATAAAATGGCGGAAATGGCGGCTAATAATATTATTGCTGTTTTAGAAGGCGGAGAGCCATTAAATCCAGTTAAGTAATAAGGACTAAAGCTTCAAATCTTAATAATTATGACTTTTTCTTATCTGGAAAAAAAAGCTTTTAAAAATGGTTTTAAAATTATAGCTGGAGCCGATGAAGCTGGACGAGGATGTTTAGCCGGACCAGTTGCTTCTGCGATGGTGGCAATTGATTCCTGTAAAAATATTTCTTCATTAAAACAAGTTAAGGATTCAAAACAGCTTTCTGCTTGTCAAAGAGAAAAAATTTTTGAAATAATTAAGCAGGATGGAAGTATAAGGTGGAAAGTAAGTTTTATTTGGCCAAGCATAATTGATAAAATTAATATTTTAGAAGCAACAAAATTAGCTTGGAAGCGTTGCTTGAAAAAAATTAATCCTCAACCAGATTTCTTATTCATAGACGGTAATCAGGAAATTAAAAATTTAGGCATAGAACAAAGAGCAATAATTAAAGGTGATCAAAAAATATTTTTAGTATCTTTAGCTTCAATTATTGCTAAAGTAAGCAGAGACAGGTTAATGGAACAATTAGGTTTTAAATATCCTAATTATTGTTTTGAAAAACATAAAGGATATGGAACAAAACTGCATTTAGCAAGATTAAAAAAATTTGGTCCTTGCCAAATTCATAGAAAAAGTTTTCGACCAATTTGCGAATTATGATTTTAATAAAAAATATCACAATTGTTACACAGAATAATAAACGCCAGATTATTAAAAATGGTGCTCTAGTTATTGAAGGCGAAAATATTATTGAAATTGGCTTAAGCAAAAATTTAGAAAAGAAATATAGTTATAAAACGAGAAACATAATTGATGGTCAAGGCAAGGTTGCTTTGCCAGGATTAATTAATACTCATGGGCATTTAGCTATGTCTCTTTTGCGCGGATATGCCGATGATATGAATTTGGAAGAATGGTGGATGAAATATGTTTATCCTGTGGAATCAAAATTTGGACGCAAAGAAGTTTATTGGGGCTCTTTATTATCCATGATAGAAATGATTAAATCGGGAACAACTTTTTTTACCGATTTTTATTATTACGAAGATGAAGTTGCTAAAGCGGCTCAAGAAATTGGAATGAAAGGAATTTTAGGATGCGCAATTTTAGATGTTCCTACTTTCTATTATAAAACAACAGATTCAGCTTTTAAGAAAACAGAATTATTAATTGAGAAATTTAAAAATAATTCTTTGGTTAAAATTGCTTTAGCTCCTCATATGTTCCAGACAGCTTCAATGGAAACCTATAAAAAATCTAAAGAAATGTCTAAAAAAAATAACTTGCTTTTATTGACTCATACATCTGAAACAAAACAAGAAAATGATTTTTCTTTCAAGAAATATAAAAAAAGTCCTATTGAAATTCTGGCGGAAAATAATATTTTAGACGAAAAAACAATTTTAGCTCATTGTTGTTGGCTTAATAAAAAAGATATTAAAATAATTGCGGATAAAAAAGTTTCTGTTTCTCATTGTCCTGTTTCAAATATGAAGCTTGCTTCTGGGATTATGCCATTGCAAGAAATGTTGAAATTAGGGGTCAATGTAAGTTTAGGAACTGATGGAGTTTGTTCTAATAATAATCTTGATATGTTTGAAGAAATGAAAATTGTTGCCTTGTTGCACAAAGTTAATGAATTAGATCCAAAAGTAGCTGACGCTCAAACTGTTTTAGATATGGCTACTATTAATGGAGCAAAAGCGCTGGGATTAGAAAAAGAAATTGGTTCATTGGAAAAAGGCAAGAAAGCTGATATTGCTATTCTTAATTTTGAAAAATCACATTTAATTCCGTGTCATAATATTGTCTCGCATTTGATTTATTCAGCTAGCGGAAGCGACGTTGACACAATTTTTATTAATGGTAAGATGATTATGAAAGATAGAAAAATTAAAAAAATTGACGAGGATAAAATTTTAAATAAAATAAAAAGAATTATTCCTTTTAGTAAGAAATAATTTATAAAAATATGCCCTGTAGAGAAATTTTGAAATACGCCTTCGGCGTAAATAAACAGGGTTTTAAAAAATAATTAATTTAACAGATTTTTTGAATCATTAATTAATGAATTTAATTAAATTCAAAATTCTTCTACGGGGTATGCAAAACAAAAAAACATTTATTTTAGGAATAATAGCAATTGTAATTTTAATTGGAGTAGTTTGGTACGCTAGTAGTAATAAGGATGAGATAATAAAGCAAACAGCTTCTATTTTCAATTTAAGCGGAGAAAATGGAAAAGTTACAGAATTAGATGGAGATTTTATTTTTGGAAATCCTTCAGCTCCGGTTACAATTATTGAGTATTCAAGCCATCTTTGTGGCGCATGTTCTAATTTTCATAGCCAAACTTTTCCTTCAATAGTTGAAGATTATGTTAAAACCGGGAAAGTTAGAATTATTCCTCGCCTTATTTCCCATCCCGCTTTAGGAGTGGCGGTTCTTTGCGCTCAAGAGCAAAACGCTTTTTTAGAATTTAACGAGTATATTTTTGAAAATATTGAGAATATACAAACAGTTGAAGCTATTAAAGAAATTGCAAGTGAATTAGGATTAAACAAGGATTCTTTTAGTCAATGTTTTGATTCTGATAAGTATCAAGAACAAGTTATGAAATGGTTTGAACAAGCTGAAGAAGATGAAATTGAAAGCACTCCTACTTTTCTTATTAACGGTCAAGAAATTGTTGGTAGTCAACCGTATATTACTTTCAAAAACGCTATTGAGAGTCAATTGAATAAATAATTGTATTTTTAGAGTTTAGAAATCCCGATTCTAAATAAATCGGGATTTTTTTGTTTTCTTTTTTTATGTTATTATTATTTAATGGATTTAGTTATAGAAAAAAACCAAATAAAAAATTGGCTGACTGAATTAAATAGGAAAAACAATGTAATTGATAGCAAAAAAAGTTTTTTGCCGATTAAAAAATATTTCTTTCCTCCTAAAGAAGATATTTTTATTTTAAACAAAAAAACAAATAAAATTAAAAGTCCTGATTATAGTAAAAATATAATTATTATTTCCCATCATTTAGCTCAATTAGAGGCGATGACTCAACTCGATGAAATAATGGAGAAACCTAATTTAGATTTCTTTTATTGGCAAAAAAGAAAAAAATCAATTTTAATTGGTTTAATTGATGAATCTGTTGAAGTAGCTCCTGGAGGAGATTTAATTTTAGAAAAAATAAATTTAAAACAATATAGGGCAATAATTATAACAAAAAAAGGAAATTCTCTTTTAAGAAATAAATTTTTTAAAAAGGTTAAAAATTTAAAAATAAAGAAATATTTAGGAGAAAAAAATCCATTCAAAGAAATGCTGTTAGATTCAGAACTTTTGTCTAATGCTGTTGAGTGGTCAAAGGACCATAAAATTTGGGATGAATTAGCTAAAAAATGTCTTGGTTGCGGAATTTGCACTTATGTTTGTCTTTTATGCCATTGTTTTTCAATTGAAGACAGAGTTGTTTTAGATAATAGTGAATGTGTTCGCTGTCGACAATGGGATGCTTGCACTTTACCTGAATTTGCTGAAGTTGCGGGAGGTCATAATTTTCATAAAACAATAAAAGAAAGATATTATAACTGGTTTTACCATAAATTTGTTAGGGCATATAAGGAATATGGCAAAGCTCAATGTGTTGCCTGTGGAAATTGCAAGAGAAGCTGTCCAGCTGAAATTAATATTGGTGATGTTTTAAAAGAAATAGTTAGGGATTACAAAAAAAAATAAAATGTTAAAAAAAGAAAAAAATTTTGCTTATATCGATGGAGCAAATTTAGATAAAGCGATTAAAGAACTTGGATGGTTGCTTGATTATAAGAGATTAAGAATTTGGTTATCTGATAAATACGCGGTTAAAAAAGCATATATTTTTATTGGTTTGATTCCAAAATATAAAAAACTTTATACTTACTTGCAAGAATGTGGTTTTACTCTCATATTTAAAGAAGTTATATATGATGGAAATGGAAAGCCGAAAGGTAATTGCGATGCTGATTTTGTTTTGCAAGCAACAAAAGATTATTATAAAAATAACTTTGAAAGCGCGGTAATTATTACAAGCGATGGCGATTATGCAGGTTTGGTCAATTTTTTACATGAAAACAATAAATTAATTGCAGTATTGTCTCCAGCTTCAGAAAAAAAATGCTCAATACTTTTAAAAAGAACAGGAGCAAGAATATCCTATATAAATGATCAAAGATCTATACTAGAAGTCCGAAATGAAAAAACCCCCGATGCGGACGAACCGCATAAGGGTTTCTTTCGTGGTAATTAACTTAATTTTATCAAATCTATATACTATGTCAAGTATTTTAACAAGATATGCACATTTATTGATAAAATAAATAAATAATTGTTAAAATTTACAAAAAAAATGCATAATCTGTATAAACCATTTAGAGTTAAAATTTCCAAAATAGAAAAACATTCCAAAGATGTTAAACTTTTTCGTTTTGTTTTGCCAAGATTTGGAAAAAATAGGTTTAAAAAAAATAATAATGGCATATTCTTTAATCCCGGTCAATTTATTTTAGTAAGTCATTTTGGATACGGAGAAGCTCCTTTTGGAATTGCTTCTTCTCCTTATTGTAATTCATATATTGATATAGTTGTCAGGAGAGTCGGGACATTAACAAAAGCTTTGCATAATTTAAAAGTGAACGATAAAATTTTTATACGCGGACCCTATGGGAACGGCTTTCCTTTAGATTTTATTTCAGGCAAAGATGTGGTTGCAATTACTGGGGGTTGCGGTATTCCTCCAATTGCTTCTTTAATAGAATATATTGTTTTAAATAGAAATAAATTTAATCGAGTATATTTAATTTATGGAGCAAAAACACCGAATGATTTATTAATGAAAGATAGTTTAAAGAAATGGGAGAAAAATATTAAAGTTCTTTTAACCGTAGATAATCCAGATAAAAATTGGAATGGATATAAGGGAATGGTTTCAGAATTAATCAATGAAATAAAGATTGATCCAAAGGACGCTATTGCTGTTATGTGCGGACCGGGTCCAATGATGGAGGCATTAGAAAAAATTGTAAGGCCTTTAGGAATCTCTGATCGCAGAATTTTTGTAAATATGGAAAGAAAAATGCAGTGTGGAATAGGCAAGTGTCAACATTGTGCTGTTGGAGATAAATATGTTTGCCAAGATGGTCCAGTATTTAATTTTGATGAAATAGATAAAAGTTGGGATTAAAAATATGGGGAAAATAAAAATAGGAATTTATGATTTTACCGATTGCGAAGGATGTCAAGTTAAACTCGTTGCTTTAAAAGAGAAGCTTTTAGTTTTGGAAAAAAGAGTAGATATTATTAATTGGAGATTGGGTCAAGATAATAATAGCTCTGGTCCTTTTGATATCTCTATTATTGAAGGAACTCCAATTACTAAAAATGAAATAGATTTGCTTAAAGAATTAAGAGAAAAATCAAAAATCTTAATTGGATTAGGTAGTTGCGCTACATTAGGCGGTATTCCCGGAATTATGGATAAAAGCGAAAGAGAAAAATGGTATAAAAAAATTTATGGTGAGAATTATAAACCAAGAGGAATTGATGCCTTGCCTTTATCCGCTTATGTTAAAATTGATTTTTTAATTCACGGATGTCCTATTGATGAAAATGAGTTAATCAGAATTATAGAAGATCTTTTGGCTGGAAAAAAACCAAAATATCGCGGTTATTCTGTTTGTTTTGAATGTAAACAAGCTAATAATCCTTGCCTTCTTTTAGAGGGAAAGCCCTGTTTAGGTCCAATTATTCAAGGTGGATGCGGAGCAATTTGTATTAAAGGAGGTTCAAGTTGTTATGGTTGTTTTGGCTTAAGAAAAGGAGCTGAGGTTAAAAATTTAATTAAAGTTTTAGAAAAAAATTTAAGCAAAGAAGAAATAGAAAGGCATTTTTCAATGTTTTTAAATAAAGTTAATAAATATGAATAATGAATTTATTGCGAAAATTGAAGGCCATGGCAATTTGACTATTGATTGGAAAAAAAATCAGGTTAAATTAAATATCCATGAAGGAGAACGTCTTTTTGAGGGTCTTTTAGTTGGAAGAACTGCTGAAGAAATGCACTGGATTACTCCTCGTATTTGCGGAGTTTGTCCAATTGCTCATAATTTAGCTTCTCTGGCTGCATTAGAGGACGCTTTAGGAATTAAGATAAACAATACTACCGTTCTTTTGCGAAATTTAATGCAATGCGGACAAATGATTCAAAGTCATGTTTTGCATCTTTTCTTTCTATCTTTGCCTGATTATTTAGGAATTGATAGAGGAACGGAATTATTTAAAAAAAATCCAAAAGCTTTTAAAAGTGCTTTGGCGTTGAAAGAAGTTTCTGATGAAATTGCTGAAATAATAGCTGGACGTTCCGTTCATCCAACTAGAACAAGAATAGGCGGATTTCACAAAATTCCAACTAAAATTTCTTTAAAAAAATTATTAGATAAATTAGAAGAAACTGAAAAAGACGCGAAGAAAGCTCTTGAATTAGTTTCTAAAATTAATTTTCCAGAATTAAAAGTTAAATTGCAGTTAGCCGCACAAAATGATGATAAAATTATAGCTGTTTCTTCAAATAATATTGAGGGCAGAAAAGAATCTTTAATTAGGGATTATAAGGAAGTTATTGAAGAAGAAGTTAGGGACTATTCTACAGCCAAGTTTGGAAAATACAAAGGAGAAGAAATGCTGGTTGGTTCTTTAGCTCGGTTGGCTGTTTATAAGAATTATGATGAGAAATATAAAATAGATTTTGAAAATCCTTTTTATAATAATCTTGCTCAAGCGATTGAAATCCTTATTTACCACCAAAAAGCTCAAAAAATAATTAAAGAATTATTAGATTCAGAAATGGATAAAAAAGTAATTGAACCCAGTAAAAATGTTTCTTTAAGAGGTATTGGAGCTACAGAAGCTCCGCGAGGAGGACTTTATCATGAAATTGTTTTAAATAATAACCCTTCAGCGAGCTCAGGGCAAGTTATTACTGAAGCGAATATTATTACACCGACAGTTCAAAATTTAACTTCAATTGAAAAAAGTGCTCAAAATCTTTTAGAACAAACAAAAAATCATTCTAAAAAAGAATTAGAACGATTATTAGTTATGTTAGTTCGCGCTTATGATCCTTGTATTACTTGCTCGGTTCACTAATCATTTTTAGTATCTTTTTAGCTTCATTTTTCGGAACCTTATTAATCGCCATATTGTCGTGAACAAGCAAATAATCTCCGACTTTTACATTTTTAAGCAAACTCAAATCAGCTTCATGGAAATGATCTCCTGCTTGTCCGCCGTGGAGGCGGGATTTAACTTTCGCTTTGTTGTTTTTTATTTCAACTACTTTGCTTGGAGTTGCTAAACACATATATATTAATTATACTTATTTTAAACAAAAAATAAAGTTCTTTTTTAAAGGAGTGAATTATGAAAAATACAGGATTAAAATTGTCGTGTTTGTATGCGATCCCTCCTCATTTGAAGGGTTATTGCGGTCCAAAAGAAAAAAAGGAATCATTTTTAATTATTGATTTTGCGAATGGCAAAAAAGCAGAAGAAGAGAAAGTTAAAAAACTTTTTATTAAAAGCTTTCCAATTGTTATCGGGTATTACAAAATAATTTCTCGGAAACATAATTTAGAATTATTTGATAAAAAGGTTGTTCGTGCTTATTGGACAGGTAATCAATTATTAGATGTTTTTTTTAAAGAAGGCAATTTTATTCCTTTTCATCTTCACCATGTTTTAACTGGCGATTCTTCGGATGAGAAAATAAGGTTGTGTCAGATTTCTCTAAAAAAAATAGGAAATAATTGGACTGCTCTTCATTGGGGAAAAGAAATAGAAATATTAACTATTAAAGATGCTAAAAACCTTGAAAAATATGTTCAACTGACTCTTGATTTTCTCAAAAGAGACGATAAATAATGAAGCGGATAATTAAACCGCTTCATTTTAAATTTGTCTTAAATTATTTTTTTTGTTAAAATGTTTTTAAAATAAAATAAAAATAAAATTATGTATGATTTAATAATTATCGGAGGAGGTCCAGCAGCTGTAAGCGCCGGTATTTATGCAGCTAGAAAAAAAATAAAGACGCTTTTAATAACTAAGAATTGGGGAGGCCAGGTTAATTACGCTCCTTTTATTCAAAATTATCCCGGGATTAAAGAAATTTCGGGAATGGATTTAGTTAATAAATTCACAGAACATTTAAAAGAAAATGATTTGGAAATTAAAGAAAATGAAGAAATTAAGGAAGTTAATGTTATAAGCGATTCAGAAATAGAAATTAAAACAGATAAAGATTTATACAAATCAAAAACAATAATTGTTTCTTCAGGAAGAATTCCTCGCAAATTAGGAGTTCCTGGTGAGGAGGAATTTATTGGAAAAGGAATTTCTCATTGCGCGACTTGCGACGCTCCTTTATTTCAGGACAAAAAAATTGCTGTTGTTGGCGGAGCTAATGCTGGTTTGAGCACAGCCTTAGAATTAGTCGTATACGCTTCTGAAATATATATTTTAGAAGTGTCATCAGAATTGCATGCTGATGAATTACTTCAAGAAAAAGTAAAAGAAATAGATAAAATAAAAATTATTACTAACGTTAAAATATCTGAAATTAAAGGGAGTGATTTTGTAAATGGATTGATTTATGGTAATGGAACTGATGGAGAAAATAAAGAATTAGCGGTAGAAGGAATTTTTTTAGCTATTGGTTCAGTAGCTAATTCATCTTTTGTCAAAAATGTGTTAGAATTAAATGAACAAGGAGAAATTAAAATTAATTTATGCAATAAAACTTCACAGCCAAATATTTTTGCGGCTGGAGATGTAACAGATGTTTCTCATAAGCAAATTATTATTGCTGCCGGAGAAGGAGCGAAAGCGGCATTAAGCGCTTATGAATATATTAAAGAAATAAAATAAGAAAGGAAAATATTATGGCAGAAGAAATAAAAATAAAAGTTTTTAGCACCCCAACCTGTCCCTACTGTTTTACGCTTAAGGAATATTTAAAAGAAAAAGGGTTTAAATATGAAGAAATAAATGTCGCAGAGGACAAAGTAGCGGCTAAGGAAATGATTAAAAAATCAGGTCAAATGGGCGTTCCTGTTACGGAAATAAATGGAGAGATTATTACAGGATTTGACAAGGTAAAAATAAATCAAATTTTAGGAATTAAAGAATAAATTAAAATTAATTTTATGACAAAAATAGCTATTAATGGTTTTGGAAGGATTGGTCGCGCTGCCTTCAAAAAAATATTAAATAGTGACAGTAATAATATAGAAGTGGTTGCTGTTAATGATCTAACTGATAATAATACTCTTGCTCATCTCTTAAAATATGATTCTTCTTATGGAATGTATAATAAAACAATTAAATCAGATGATGATCATTTAATAATAGATGGCAACGAAATAAAATGTTTAACAGAAAAAGATCCATTAAAACTTCCTTGGAAAGAATTAGAGGTTGATATTGTCCTTGAATGTACAGGCTATTTCACTGATTTAGAGGGTTCTAAAAAACATTTAGAAGCGGGAGCTAAGAAGGTAATTATTTCAGCTCCGTCAAAGAGTCCAGAAGTTCTTCATTTTGTTTTAGGAGTTAATGAAGAGAAATATAATCCGGAAAAAGATAATATTGTTTCTATGTGTTCATGTACGACTAATTGTCTTGCGCCTGTGGCGAAAGTTCTTCATGAAAATTTTGAAATAGAAAGCGGTTTAATGACAACTATTCACAGTTATACCAACGATCAACGATTACTCGACGCGCCTCATAAAGATTTGCGTAGAGCTCGTTCAGCGGCATTATCAATGATTCCAACTACGACTGGAGCGGCTGTTGCTGTCACTAAAGCTATGCCGGAACTTGAAGGTAGAATACATGGATTATCTATTAGGGTGCCAACTTCAGTGGTTTCTTTGGTTGACTTTGTGGCAAAAGTAAAAAAAGAAACAACAGTTGAAGATGTTAATTATATTTTCAAAAAAGCTTCTTCTCGTAAAGATTTAAATGGAATTTTAGGAATAGAAGACGCTTTATTGGTTTCTATTGATTATAAGGGAAATTCTTTTTCTTCCGTTGTTGATATGGCTTCAACTATGGTTCAAAATAATAATTTGATTAAAATCTTAGCTTGGTACGACAATGAATGGGGATATGGTTGTCGTTTGGCTGAATTTGCTGAATTTATTGGCAAAAAACTTTAATATTAAAAATATGATATATTTAGGAGCTGATCATGCAGGATTTCATCTAAAAGAAGAGCTTAAAAAATATCTTGAAGAATTAGGTTATCAATATGATGATTTGGGCAACGAAGAACTTAATCCTTTAGATGATTATCCAGATTTTGCAGTCAGAGTAGCCGAAAAAGTTGTTGAAACAAACGGCCAGGGTATTTTAATTTGTGCGACTGGATTAGGTATGTGTTTAGCCGCTAATAAAGTTAAAGGAGCAAGAGCAATAACGGCTTGGAATGATTTTACAGCTCTTCAATCGCGCGAACATAATGACGCTAATATTCTTTGTTTAGCAGCTAAAGCAATAGATTTAGAGACGGCAAAAAAAATAGTTCGGATTTGGTTGGAAACAGAATTTAGTGGGGAAGAAAGACATATTAGAAGATTACAAAAAATTAATGAAATAAAATGATTCAAGTTATTCCGGCTATTATTACGAAAGATTTTAATGAACTTGATGAAAAAATAAAAATAGTTGAGCCATATTTTAAATGGGCTCAACTTGATATTATGGATGGAAAGTTTGTTAATAATTTTACGTGGCCCTATGCCGAGCAGGGTAAAAATAATCCATCTGATTTAAAAAAAATAAAAACTAATTTAAAATTAGAAGCTCATTTAATGATTGAAAATTTAGAAGATAATATTGATAATTGGATTAACTCTGGCGTTAAAAGAATTATCTTTCATTATGAAGCTGTAGATAACTGTAGAGAAATAATAGAAAGGATTAAAGAAGCTGAATTGGAAGTCGGTTTAGCCATTAATCCTAATACTGACATAAGCGTAATTGATAATTTTATTAAAGAAATTGATTTAGTTTTAATTATGACAGTTGATCCCGGCTTTGGAGGCCAGGATTTTTTAATTAGTTCTTTTGATAAAATAAGGCAATTGCGTGAAAAATATGAAAATGTTAATATAGGAGTAGATGGCGGAATTAATTTAGAAAATGCGCCAAAGGTTATTATAGCTGGCGCTAATATTTTATATACCGGAACAACTATTTTTAAAAGTGGGGATATTAAAGAAACAATTAAGAAATTAAAATTATGCCGTTAGATAAAAAAAAGAAAATGACAATAAATGATTTGGCTGTAATGGTTAAGCGTGGATTTGATGATGTTGATAAAAGATTTGACGATGTTGATAAAAGATTTGATAAAATTGAAAATAAAGTAACGGATAATACTATAAGATTAGACGGAGTTTATGCTAAAATTAGCAGTTTAGAAAGACGAGTTATTTATATAGAAGACAGATTAACAGAAATGGTTAAACAAAATAAAAAAGAATTTGCTCAAATAAAGAAGGATTTGAAAGAAATAAAAGCTCAAAGAATAATAAATAAAAAACAATTATTAGATTTAGAAAAAAAAGTAAAAAAATTAGAATTAAAAATGATTTAAAATTATGACTATAAAGGAATTAGAAAAAAAAGCTAATAAGATAAGAGAGGATGTTATTAAAATGCTCTTAGAAGCAAAATCAGGACATTCAGCTGGTTCTTTGGGCATGGCTGATGTTTTTACCGCCCTTTATTTCGGAGATGTTGTGAAATATAATCCTAAAAAAATTGATTGGGAGGAAAGAGATAGGGTAATTCTTTCCAATGCTCATATTTGTCCAGTTTGGTATGCAACTTTAGCTCATGCTGGTTATCTTCCGATTAAAGAATTAAAAACATTAAGAAAATTAGGTTCTCGCTTACAAGGTCATCCAAGCAGAATTCATCTTGATTGCATGGAAACTTCTGGCGGTTCTCTAGCTCAGGGACTTGGCATCGCTTGCGGTATGGCATATAATTTTGCGAAAATTGATAAAACAGACAATTGGGTTTGGGCCCTTATTTCCGATGGAGAAATGAATGAAGGTTCAATGTGGGAAGCAATTATGTTTGCTGGGAAATATAGGCTTTTTAATATCACAGCTATTATGGACAGAAATAATATTCAAATTGATGGTTATACTGAAGATGTTATGCCTTTAGAATCATTAAGAGAAAAATTTGAAGCGTTCAATTGGCATGTCTTAGAAGTTGATGGACATAATATTGATGAAATAGTTGATGCTTGCAATCAATCAAAAGTTATTTTTGAAAAACCAGTTGTTATTATCGCTCATACCGTTCCCGGCAAAGGAGTGGATTTTATAGAATGGGAATATGGATGGCATGGAAGAGTTCCTTGCCCTGAAGAAGCTAAAAAAGCTATTGATTGTTTAAGAACTTTAAATGGAAAAATTAAAAGTGAAAATGAATAAAAATATGAATTTATCAAAAGATTTATACAACAAAGAAAAATTAGACAAAAAACCAACCAGAGATGGTTATGGTTATGGTCTAGTAGAATTAGGCAAAAAAAATCCTAATGTAGTTGTTTTAGGAGCTGACTTAACAGCTTCAACAAGATGTGATTGGTTTCAAAAAGAATTTCCAGAAAGATTTATTCAATGCGGAATTGCTGAGCAAAATATGATGCTTGTCGCTGTCGGGCTATCTTTGACAGGAAAAATTCCTTTTGCTTCAACTTATTCTGTTTTTTGTCCCGGGCGTAATTGGGATCAGATAAGGATTAGCGTTGGGCAAAATAATGCTAATGTTAAATTTACTGGAGCTCATGCTGGAGTTTCTGTTGGAGCTGATGGAGCCACTCATCAGGGATTAGAAGATATCGCTATTACCAGATGTTTGCCTAATATTACAGTTTTAGCTCCTTGTGATATGATTGAAACGCAAAAAGCGACAATTGCCGCTGGAGAAATGGAAGGACCTGTTTATTTAAGATTTGCCAGAGAAGCAACTCCTATTTTTACAACTAATAAAACTCCTTTTAAAATAGGGAGAGCAGAAATATTTAAAGAGGGCAAGGATGTTTCCATAATTGCTTGTGGACCGACAGTTCACGAGGCCTTATTAGCCGCTAATGATTTAGAAAAAGAAGGGATTTCGGTTGAAGTGGTTAATAATCATACCATTAAACCAATTGACGAAAAAACATTAATTGAAACGTCCAAGAAAACAGGAGCTGTTGTTACAGCTGAAGATCATCAAGTTATGGGTGGTATGGGTTCCGCAGTAGCGGAAGTTTTAGGAAAAAATCAACCAACGCCTATTGAAATGGTTGGAGTTCAGGATCGCTGGGGAGAATCAGGCGAGCCAGATGAATTAATGAAAGAATTTGGTTTGCTTGCTAAAGATATTAAGGAAGCGGTTAAAAAAGTTATTAAGAGGAAAAAATAAATTAAAGCTTCGTATTCTAAAATTTCTTCGCGCTTTACCCTAAAGGGCTCCGACGCGTCTTCAGAAATTTCAGAATACTTGTTTATTTTATGGAATACGATGTTATAACGTTAGGTTCTGCTACTCAAGATATTTTTATGAGCAGCAGAGATTTTCAAACAATTGAAAGTTCTAAGTTTATAACGCAAAGGGGTCTTTGCGTACCCTTAGGATCAAAAATGAATATTGATAAAGTTGATTTTGCAATAGGAGGTTGCGGGGTTAATTCAGCTATAACTTTTGCCCGTCAGGGATTAAAAACGGCTTATCTTGGATTGGTGGGAAAAGATTATCCGGGCGAAATGATAAAAAATAATCTTATTTCCCAAGGTATTTCAACTGATTTATTAATAGAAACAGATAAATACCCGACTGCTTTTTCTGTTATCCTTTCTTTACCCGGAGAAGATAGAAGTATTTTAAAAAAGCTTGGCGCTTGTCATGAAATGACTGAAAAAGATATTAATTTTGATAAAATAAAAACAAAATGGATTTATGCCGGCTCTTTATCAGGCGAAGCCTATAAATCCTTGGACTCTTTATTTGATTTTGCTGTTAAAAATAAAATAAAAATAGCTGCTAGTCCAGTAGGTCAAAATCAATTAAGTGAGGGGTTAGAAAGAACGCGTTCTCTTTTAGATAAAATAGATATATTAATAGTTAATCAAGAAGAAGCGTCTCGCTTAACGCAAATTAATTTTAATCTTGAAGAAGATATTTTTAAAATTTTAGATGAATGGGTTAATGGTATTATTGTTATGACTAAGGGACCTAAGGGAGTAAAGGTTTCAGATGGAAAATATCTTTATTCGGCGGGTATTCCAGAATCTGATTTAGTTGACAGAACAGGAGCTGGAGATGCTTTTTCATCAGCTTTTTTAGCGGGGTACATTGAGAAAAATGATATTTCTCACGCAATTCAATTGGCAACTGCTAATGCTACCGCTGTCTTGCAAGAATTTGGAGCTGCTAATGGTTTATTAAAAAAGGGAGAATGGGGACCATGGGAAAAAGTAGAGGTTTCAAAAGAAAAAATATAGTAATATTATGAATTTAGAAATAAAAAAAATGGCAGAATTATTGAGAACATCTCCAGATGTTGTTTTAAATTTGGAAAAAAAAATGGAGGAAATAAGTAAGAAGAATAATGTTATTGAGAAAATTATTCAAGAAAATGATTTTAAGATAAGAAAAAGATTAATAGATTTGGGATTTGGCAAAGATAAAGAACCCTTTGAGACCAATGCAGAGAAAGTTTATGAGGCCTTGCTTAAAAAAGTTGAAGAAGATGATAAAATCTTATTAAATCATTTCTATAAACCAAATATTTCCAATATCGCTGGATGCAGAAGTTTAATTAATATTGCTAAAGAATTAGCTGGTAGTCCAGTTGGATTTTATTTAAAAGAAGAAAAAGCAAAAGAGCTTTTAAAATTAAATCCGCCTAAAAAAATTATGGCGAGTTTAGGTTATGGAAGCGATGTTGATAAAATGATTGAAAAAGAAGATCTTTTTGAAGTGTTTGCCGCTTTAAGATTTATTGAAGATTGTGAATGGCTGAATAATGTTTTTTTTGAACCTTATAAAGATTTAAAAAAAGATGATTTTGAAGAAAGAGAGATAAAAGTTTTAGCTCTGTCTGAAAAGTGGGAGGGAATAGGCAAAGAATTCTTAGGAAAGAAACTTCATCATATGAGTCATTTAAAAGAACTTGGACTTGTTTTTATCATTCCTGTTGAGAAGCAAGTAAAGGGTGAGATAATATATTTGTTTTTTATGACTCTCCATTATATTTTTGAAACAAATTGGCATTCGCAATTATTTAAAATGTATAGCCAAAATGATAATTTTATGAAAAATGTTATTA
>Ga0210057_1005535_pt1 | contig 16193 bp, 13 predicted proteins | sample CryGeyCG2114_010_2_FD_183968 | JGI IMG/M metagenome (GOLD analysis project Ga0210057, IMG submission 183968) | Groundwater microbial communities from aquifer - Crystal Geyser CG10_big_fil_rev_8/21/14_0.10 (SPAdes) (version 2) | ecosystem: Environmental > Aquatic > Deep subsurface > Groundwater ...
AGCCACTCTGCAAATCGGCACGCTTTTTGCCACTGGCCTAACTTTTGTCGGCTCTATTATTTTTGCCAGAGTTCTTGGCCCGGAAGATTATGGCAAATATGGCTTAATTTTCGCTTTTACGGCCTTGATAGGCATTTTTTTGAACTGGGGCGCGGATCATGCCACTTTGACATTAATGTCAGAGGCGTGGGCCAACAAAGATAAACAAAAAATAAAAGAACTGATTATTTATTTTCTCAAGCTTTCTTTATATGTTAATGGTACTATTGGTTTATTAGCTTTTTTTACAGCACCCTTAATTGCCAATTATCTGTATCATGATTTTACAATCGGCTCTCTGGCACGCTGGGTGCTTTTAGCCAACATGCTCTCTGTTTTGTTTTCTTTATCAATAATTGTTTTACAGGTAGTGAGAAAAATTAAATATCTTACTGTTTTGGAAAATCTTAATAAAATTTTTTATATCACAATTCCCGTTGTCCTTGTCATTTTTGGCTGGTATCTTAAGGGCATTGTGTTTGGTTATTTAATTTGTGGTATTATATTTTTTATTTTTTCATTTTTCTTTTATCTAATGATGATGAAAAAAACAGATTTATTGCCAAGTTTCAAAGAAATTTTTAATGATTTTTTTAAAGTGCCGCTTAAAAAATATTTCCGTTTTGGATTTTTGATTGCTATTGATAAAAATTTAGCTAATCTTTATGGCATTCTGCCCATGACTTTTTTAGGCATGTTTGCCCTTAAATCAGATATTGGTTATTTTAAAATCGCTTTTAGTTATATCAGCCTTTATACTATTTTTCTTAAACCAATTTCCCGTTTGCTGTCAGTTCAGTTGCCTAAATCAAAAACTTATGGCCAAGAAATCCTAAAAAATCATTTTTATAAAACCACTCTTTATTCTTTCTTAATTGTTGTCTGTCTGATAATTCCTATGGTTTTAATGGCTAAATTTTTAGTCTTGACTTTTTACGGCCAAGAATTTTTGCCAACCGTAAATTTGATTTATTTACTTTGGCCATATGCTTTGGTCTCGTCATTAGGCATAGGCTTAGGCGCTCTTTACCGCACTATCAATAAAATGAAAGTCACAATTTTAACTAATCTAATTATTTTTTTGATCACAGGCCCGCTTATTTATTGGCTTATTAAATCATTTTTTTTAACCGGCATGATCATTAGTATTATCCTTTGGGCTTTGATTCCTAATTTAGCTTTGATATTATATTTTTATTTTTATTCTAAAAAACATGCAGCCGATAATTCTGATTAACCGCCCGCTTGTTCGCGATAATAAAGAATTCCATGTTTCCAGACGAAAATGGCCGCCTTTAAATTTGCTTTACATTGCCACCGAATTGCAAAAAAATAATCTGCCTGTAGAAATTATTGATGCTCGCGCTTTTGACTACACTGCCGCGGATATTAGAAAAATATTATTAGAAAGAAAACCAGATATTGTTTTTATCGCAAGCGAACCATATGATTTTTATCAATGCCCTAATCCATCGCTTATTAGTTTTTATGAAACAATTTTGGCGGCTAAAGAATCTGGCGCAAAACATATCGTTTCTATGGGTCCGCAAGCGACCATTTTTGATGAATATTTATTAACTAATACCAATTTAACGCACATTATCAAAGGCGATGATCCGATGACAGCTGCTAAAGTTTTAGAACATTTGGCCAAACAGGAAAATTTCTCTTATACAAATGTTTCTTTCAAAAATACCGCCGGCATTCATTTGGGCATTACTCAACATCTGGAAAATTTGGACGAATTGCCGGTTGGTAATTACAATTTTTTACCAATGGAAAAATATAGCGCTAATATGGATATTTTTGCAGATAAAAAATTTAGCATTATGACAACCAGTCGCGGTTGCCCATACCAGTGCCAATATTGCTTTAAAAAATTGATTGGCAATAAAATCAGGCAGATGAGTCTGCCAAGAATCAAAGCAGAACTTGATGAACTTATTAAAAATCAAAAAAACGAGGCTGTTTATTTTGTTGATGATTTTTTCACTTTTAACAAACAAAGAATTTTAGATTTTTGCGCTTTAATAAAACAGGAAAATTATAATTTTATTTGGGGCTGCCAGACTCGGACAGATTCTGTTGATAAAGAAATGCTTGTGGCAATGAAAGAAGCCGGCTGTATTTATATTTCTTATGGCATAGAATCTGGCAATCAGGCAGTGGAAAATCGTTCAGGAAAAAATTTAGATCTAAAACAGGCAGAAGAAATAATCAAATTAACGAAAAATATCGGCCTCATCGCGCACATCAATATGATGTACGGCTTCCCAGATGAAACAAAAGAAGAATTTAATCAAACAATAGATTTTTTAATCTGCCACGAGGACTATAATTTGCCTGGCGCTATCAGATTTTATCCAGGCTCGGATTATTATGAAAAATTGATTCCGGGCAAGACTTTGACGGAAATAGAAAAAATTTCTTTGGATTTAAGTTTGACAAAATTAAAACAAAAAGATATTGACAGGGGATTGGCTAAGTTGATTTTATTTAAAAAAATAAAACGCAAAGAATATGGCCTTAATTTTTTTTATTTTTTATTAAAATATCTTTTTCCAAAATTCACCACCTTTCTGTCATCCTCGCGAAAGCGAGGATCCCCGAGATTGAGAACAGGTAATGAATTATAAACCTGAGATTCCTGCTGGAGTTTATCTCACACTGTGATGTGGGACGGGAATGACAAAATATTTTTTATGAAAATTCTTTTTATCAATCCACCCTTACATAATTTTTTAGGCGGCTGCCATAGCGAAACCACGCCTTTGGGTTTAATGTATCTGGCCGCTATTTTAGAAAAAAATAATTATGAAGCAAAAATTTTGGATGCGGAAAGACTGCTCATGAATTGGGATGATTTAGCTCTTAAAATAAAAACTGAAAACCCAAACATTATCGGCATTGGCGGCATGACTTTGGGCACACCAGCTATTTTAAAAACAGCCGCTGTTTGTAAAAATGTTTTACCTAATGTCAAAATTATGGTTGGCGGCGCTGGTCCGACTTTTGAGCCAGAACGCATGCTTCAAAAAGAATCGGCCATTGATTTGGTAGTTCGTTTTGAAGCGGAAAATAATATTTTAGATATTATAAATTATTTTACCGGCGCTAAAGACATTAAAGATGTAAAAGGTATTGCTTATCAAGAAGCTAAACAAATAATTATCAATCCGCCTGCTGAATATGTTAAAGATTTAGATTCTATTCCTTTGCCCGCTTATCATTTATTAGAGCCAAGTTTTTCCAATTATTCAGGTATGCACCGTGGCTTTGCATATTATGGAATGCAGATGCCCAATGCCGTGATTATGGCTTCGCGCGGCTGTCCGCATCGCTGTATTTTTTGTTCTAATCATAAAACGCCGAATCGCCGAAGAGACCCTAAAAAAATTGTTGATGAAATAGAATTTTGTCTGAATTTGGGCGCTAAATCAATCCAATTTTATGATGATGAATTTATTGGCACAAGTCCGGTTCAAAACTCCTGGGTGGAAGCCATCTGCGATGAAATAATTGCTCGCAATTTACAGCACATTAGTTATTTGGTGCAGGGCCGCTGTAGTCCTTTTATTAAATTAGAAATTTTACAAAAAATGAAAACTGCTGGTTTTAAGTGGGTTTGGTGGGGAGTGGAATCTGGCAGCCAAAAAATGCTTGATCTTATGAAAAAAGACACCACGCTCGCTGATATTAAAAATACTTTTAAAATAGCGCATGCGGCCGGGCTTAAATCTTTGATGTTTATTATTATTGGCTTGCCCGGTGAAACTAAAAAAGATGTTTATGAAACAGGCAGATTAATTGAAAATGTTAATCCGGATCAGGTGCGTTTTCACATCATTACTCCTTTTCCAGGTTCAGATCTTTGGGAAAAATTAAAAGCTAAAAATCAAATTGAGGATTATGATTTTTTACATTATAACACCAGATTTAGCGCTGTGCATCACACTGATGAATTATCAGCCAAAGAAATAGAAAATTTGTATAAGATGATGGTTTTAAGATATGAAAGCAATAAAAAAAATTTATTAAAAGTAATGTTAAAATCTTTTTATCAGCCAAGCGAATGGAAAAATTTATTGCCCCGGCTTCAAAAAGTTTTTAAAATTATTCCCCAGTGGATAAAAATAAAATTGTAGGGACAGGTCGCGACCTGTCCCTACGGAAAAATATCTTTAATTATGCGCATCCTAATTCTTTCCGACAACTTTCCCCCAGAACGCGATGGCGGCGCCGAGCGCATTGCTTTTAATTATTTTTATGGCCTTAAAAATTTCGGCCATGATGTTTTTGTAATGACTACTACAAGTAGTCATCATCCCGAGGAGCGAAGCGACGAGGGATCTCTTAATTGTTTTTGTCATCCTCGCGAAAGCGGGGATCCCGTGGATCCAAACTCAAACATTTTTTATCTTTATTGGCCCCAAAAATATTCTAAATTCAAACACTATTTTGGCCTTTATAACCCTCGCGCTAATAAAATATTTAAAAAAATATTAGCAGAAATCAAACCAGATATTGTCCACGCGCACAATGTCCATGAAATATTGGGGCTTAATTTATTAAAATTAGCAAAAAAATCAGGAACCAAAGTTTTTTTAACCGTTCATGATTGCGCTTTGTTTCATTATGGCAAACTTATAGAATTTATACCGCAAATTGATAAAAATCAGATTGATCAAAATTTTAATTATAAAGTTAACATCTGGCAACAAATTAAAAGGTATCAGAAAAGTTTTGTGCCTTGGCGAAAAACAATTATTAAATATTATCTAAAATATGCTGATAAAATTTTTGCGGTTAGTTTAGAACTAAAAAAAGCTTTGGAACAAAATGGCATTAAAAATATTGAAGTAATTCATAATGGCATTGATATAAATAAGTGGCAAACAACTTCTGAACAAATTGAAAAATTTAAAAATGATTATCAATTACAAAACAAAAAAATTATTTTCTGGGGTGGCCGTTTAGAAACCTTGAAAGGCGGGGAGCTGCTATTAGACGCACTTGAATTAGTTGCTAAACAAAATTCTAATTTTATTTTAATGATTGTTGGCAAAAAAGATATTGCAGCAGAAAAATTCATTAATTCAGCGCAGAAAAAAAACATTTCCACCACTATTACTGACTGGCTTCCAAAAGAACAAATGCCCGTGGCTTATGGCGCCAGCGATTTAGTTGCCGTACCTTCTGCTTATTTAGATCCCTTTCCAACTATAAATTTAGAAGCCATGGCAATTGCTAAACCAATTATTGGCACATGTTTGGGTGGCACGCCAGAAATTGTGCAAAATGAAAAAACTGGTTATATTATTAATCCATATAACAAAGAAACTTTTGCAGAAAAAATTATAGCTTTATTAGATAATCCAGAATTATCCAGACGATTTGGCAATGCAGGATTTGAAAGAGTTCAAAATGAATTTTCATTAAAAAAACAATTAATAATAACCATAAAATACTATGAACAAAATTACACTTAAAAAACTTTTCCCAATTATTTTTTTTCTTGTTATTTTTATTTTAGCCATTGCAGTTTGGTATTCGCCAATTATTTTTAAAGGCTACTCGGCGGTTGCAACTGCGAGCAACGGTCTAGTGCGGGCCAGAAATTTTGCTTTAACTAATCATTACAGCACTGAAAATAATTTAAATGTAATTTTAAACCCAGCTTTAATCAAAACGCAGGGACAAGAATCAAATTATGGCAATAAACTTGGCACTATTTTTTATGGCTTTGTTTTAAAAATAATTCCAGCCACGACTAATAATCAAATTATTCTCTTAAATTGTTTTATTTTAAGTCTCTCTCTAATTATTTTTTGTTTAGCTTTTTATTATTTATTTAATTTAAAAACCGCCTTTATTGCTGGTTTAACAGCCATTTTCTTGCCCACTAATTGGCTTTTACCACAAACTTTGGTTGGTTATGAAATTGCTCTTTTGTTTTTATCTCTATTTATTTTATTTTTCTCCTTAGGCGCTAAAAAATTTATTAAAGATAAGAAAATAATAAATAAATTAAAATTTTGGCCAGAAGGATTTTGCTTAATTTTATCTGGTATTTTTTTAATTTTATCCTGTCTTTCCCGCGAAGCTTTTTTTCTTGTTTTGCCAATTCTTTTTATTTTTTTACTCTTTATCAAATTCAAAAAACAATTACTTTATGTTTTTGTGCCAATTATTTTAATCTGGTGCTTTACTTGGCTGCCAGATTTTATTAACGGTAAAAATACTTATCTTTTATTTTTTACAACTCAAACCCAAGAAAAATTAAAAGCTTCTGATTACGCCTATTATGCCCATCTTTTTCCAGACCCTTACAGCTATATTTTTGCTAATCAAGAAATTCTAAATGCTAAACAAAATTTTGAAAATACAGATGTAATGGAAAGGCTTGGTCGGGAAAAGGTTTTAGCCAATATGGGGCAGGGAAGTATTGATTTGTGGCAAAGATTTAAACTCGGCACCATTTTAACCGCGCGGCATATTTTTAGATTTTTTTCCATTACTGAAATCGGCGGCCCAATAATTTTCTGTTTTATTTTACTCGGTTTATTTTATTTAAAAAAACAAAAAAACTATTGGTTTAGTTTTCTTTTATCTTTATTTGGCGGCGGTATTTTCTTGCTTGCTTATGCTAATTTAGCTGGTAGAAATCATTTAATGGACTGGGGCGCTCTCTTAGCTCTTCTGGTTGCTTTAGGAATTATTTATTTAATAGATATTTTTACAGAAAAATTTAATTTATCAAACAAAAAAAGTTTTTTTTTAACAGCTTTTTTAACAGTTATTGTAATTTATAATTTAGTTCTGGCTAGCCATGTTTTAATGGGACAGAATTATGATAAAAGCATTGCGCCAGCACTTAATTATTATGTTTCCAAAATAAATCAAGAAACGCTCAATACAGAATCTATTATCGCTGTTCCGTTTGGCGCTGATGAAGTTTATAATTTGAATTTTAATACTAATCAATCAATTGTCGCGTTTAAAGAAAAAACTATTCAAGATTTATTAGCTAAAAATAATTTAAAAGAAGCTTTTCAATATTTTAAAATTACTCATATTATCGGTTATAATCAAGAACTTTCCGACCAAATCCTTAAAGCAGATAAAGATATAAAAATTATTAGTAATAACAATATTCCTATTGAAAAAATTGATAATAATAAAAATAATAAAAATTGGCTGTTGAATTTAATTAAGTGACATTCATTTATGAATGTCGTCCTGAGGCCGATGGACATTGGCCGAAGAATCCAGTGTTTCTTTATTTTTTAATTACTTTCAACGTACAATACATCCCCAAACCTTTTGGTAAAAATCTTGGAAAATATTTTATTTTTTCAATTTTAAAATTTTTTTCAATTGCTGGCAATAATTCTTTTTGGCTGTTTTGGTGTTCTTCCTTATTTTTAAAGCCAATTATTTTATAAGCCAAATCAGTGATTTTATTAGTTAAAGGGAAACCAATTATAATAGTGGCATTATTTTTTGCCACTCTTTTCATTTCCTGAAGCGCACGCGAATAATCCAAAATAAATTCCAAAGTGCTTAAGCACCAAATTGCTTCAAAGCTTTCTGTTGAAAAATTTAAGTTTAAAACATCGCCTTGTTGCAATTCTACATTATTTAAATTTTTATCTTTAATTATTTCTTTAACAGTTTCAATGTTTTTATGAATATCAATGCCAGTAATTTTTTCTGTGTGTTTAGCAAGTTCCGGTAAAATTATGCCTGCGCCAAAACCAATATCTAATAAATTTTTATATTTATTTTTTCCCAATAATTCCAGCCCGTCTTTAATTCTTTGCAAATACAAATACTTAATTATTGGTTTATAATAATTAACCGTGGAATATGCTCTCTGTGTTGGATCAGCAGCAATAATTTTTTCTAAATTTTTTTTAGAAATTAATTTTATTTTCATAATTCGTAATTTATTATTCATAATTCATTTCTTCTGCCAGTCAAACCAAATATCATGATACATTGTCCAAACATTGCAATTCTCGCAAATTGAGGGGCAGTGAAAATTGTCTTTTAATTGCGCCTGGCGCCAAACTTTTAATGTCGGCGCATTCCAAAGTTCATTAATTGTTTTTTCTTGAGTATTGCCCAAGACTGCAATTCTTGCATAATCATTGCAACAGATAGAAAAATCTCCATTCCAGTGCACGGCTGGTGATAACCAAAAATGATAACATGGCCATCTCTTTTTCTTCTCATCTCTTTTAGTGCCATAAGGCACATTGCCGCCATAATTATGCGCTGGCCGAACTTCTACGATTACTGGATAATTTTGCCATTTATTTTGAAAAATTTCTGCCTCGTCTCTGTTATAGTCTTCCAAAATCATGCGCAAAATAATTTTCGGTTTATTCTTGCCTGATTCTTTTTTTAGAGCAATTAATTTTTTAACATTTTCTTCAACACGCTCTAACAAATCTGTGCCAGTAATATCTGCGTATTTTTCTTTCGTCGCGGCCATAAAACTAATAGCAATTTTATCAATTGGCGCTTCAATCATGGCTCTCCCAATTTTATCATCAAGCAAAGTGCCATTGGTTGTTAAAACAATAATATTTTTAGGATTAGCTTGTTTAATATAAAATATTTCTTCAATAAATTTTGGCGCAAGCAATGGTTCACCAAACAAATGCAAACAAAAAGTTCTTGGCCCGTATGTTTTTGCTTCAGCAACTATTTTTTTAAATAACTCCAAATCCATATGCCCCACCAAAGTCTCGCCACTAGTTCTGGGGCAAAGTTTGCATTGCAAATTGCATGCCGAGGTAGTTTCTAAAAAAATGTGTTCAGGAAATTGCCAATCAATCATGCGTTGAATAAAAAATTTCTTTAGCCAGCTCACAGGCGGCCAATTTGTTAATTCATCCAAACGATTAATATTAACTTTATAAGTTAAGTAAGAAAAAAGATTTGTTTTCATATATTGAAATTTATCCTGTCTTTTATCTAAACAATCCGCAACAGCGATTGCAAATTGAAAAAAGTCCTTTATTATTTATATTCTCTCTGAATTTTTTTAATTTTTCACCTCGCCAGATTTGTTGAATGGTTTCTTGATTTAAATTACCAATAACATAATCAGGAAAATCAGCGCAAATAACCACTTCGCCATTATGGCGGATATCAATTTCTTTGTTTAAAGCCCCGCATTTTGTATAGCCGCAATTATTACTGTGATCTAAATAATAAGCGGTCACATCCTTTGTTTTAATATTGGGGAAAAATAAAATTGGTTTTTTATAATTTTTGACATTTCTTATGCGCTTCACTAAACTTTGAACTTCTTCAGCAAATTTTTGGTTGCTTTGATTTAAAAATCCAGACCAGCTTTTAGCAGCAATGCCAAAATCATTAGCCATTCTTTTTTCATATATTTCTCCAATTTCTTTAGTGGTGAACCATCCTAATTGAACAATGCTCATATCAATAGCAGTATTTTTTTCTATTGCTTCAAGCAATTTTTCTATGTCATGAATATTTTTATTGTTGATCGTAATAATTGCCTTGATAAGTGGTTTATAATTACAAATTAAACTTTTTGATTTTATTAAATCTAAACCAGCTATAACCTGTTTAAAAGTGCCAGGCACGCCAACGGTTTTATCATGAACAGATTCTGGGCCGATTAAAGAAATATCCAGGGAATCAATTTTATTTTTTAAAATCTCATCAGCGTATTTTTCCAATAAAACGCCATTGGTGTTAATAGTGCAAGTTAATTTTTTACTTTTGAGATAGCTAATAAATTCTGCAAAGTTTGGGTATAGTGTTGGTTCACCGCCCCAAATATAAATTTCTGATTTGTGTAAAGCAATTTCATCAAGCAAAATTTTTAATTGGGGTAAGGGTAAAAAATTTTTAGCTTCTTCTGTTTTAGAAACGCCGGTAGTTCCCCATTGTCCGCACATAAAACAGCGTAAATTGCAGCCGTAAAACAGGAAAAAACGCACCAGATTGGGAAATTTTAATTTAAAATTAAATTTTTTCTGGCACCAATGTTTAATTTTAGCTTTGGTAATTGAATAATATTTAAGAGACAATTTTAATAAGTTATAGGATTGAATTAATGACATATTAAAAATTATTTTATTTTTTAAACATATTTTAAAAAATGACGCTTTACATTTTATTTTATATTGCCAATTTGATCAATCTCATTCCAGCTTTAAAATTATTTTTCACATTTTGCCAGTTTCTTAATTCTTTAATTCTTTTCCAAATATATTTTGGCGACAAGTAATATTCTCTGTAAACCTTAATTAAAATTTTAATTAACTCATCTCGCTTAAAATTTTCTTCCCAGGCAGGCGGTTTAAATTCTATCCTTGGATTTAAAGCAAACTCGCGCCAGTAGTCATTTTTAATAACGCCTTCCTGCAAACCTCTAAAATACAATTCTGTGGCTGGAAAAGGCGTTAAAACAGAAAAATGAATATAATCAGGAAAAATTTCTTTAGCCAAATTAATTGTCTCTTTGATATCAGCCATAGTTTCATTAGGAGAGCCAATCATAAAATATCCAGCTGTTTCTATGCCAACTTTTTTAGTTAATTTAAAAGCAGTTCTAACCTGTTCCACCGTAATATCCTTGCGCAAAATTTTTAAGATTTTTTTTGTGCCTGCTTCCACACCATAATGTATTCTTTCGCATCCTGCCAATTTCATTAATTTTAACAAATCTTCATCAATCGTATTAACGCGCGCGCGAATATCCCAGTTTAATTTAATATTTTTATTTAAAATAAGTTCGCAAATTTTAACAACCCTACTTCTGTCAATCGTAAAAGTATCATCATAAATAAAAATTTCTTTAATGCCCATTTTTTTAATTTCAATCATTTCTGACACAACATTTTCCGCGCTTCTGGCCCGAAAAATTTTGCCCAAATGAGGCCGATCGCAGAAAATACAGCGATAAGGACAGCCGCGCGATGTGAACATTGTTGTGGTCGGATTTTTTTTAGCAATAATGGAATAATATTTTTTATAAGGCAATAAATCTCTTTTGGGATGCGGGACGCTATCTAAATCCATAATCAAATTTCTAACACCGGTATTAATAACAATGCTATCATCGTCTCTAAAAACCAAACCCTTGATTTGTTTTAATTGTTCAATATCATCTAAATTATCCAATAATTCTTTAAATGGCGCTTCGCCTTCGCCTAAAACTAAAAAATCTATATTTTTATTATTCATTGTTTCTGTTGGATAGATATTCACATGCGGCCCGCCTAAAACAATTTTAATATTTTGGTCAACTTTTTTAATAATCTCCGCTGTTTTAAACACATCAATTAAAGTAAAGGTCATGGCAGTAATGCCGACTACCATTGGTTTTTCTTCAATCACAATTTTTTCCATTTTTTCATAAGTCACATTTTCTAAAGCGCAATCAATCATTTTGATTTGATGACCTGTTTTTTCTGATAAATAACCGGCTAAATACATTAAACCCAAGGGCGGCAAAAAATCAAGGCCTGATTCTAATTCTTTGGGCATGTCTGATTCAATAATATTTTCTATTGGCGGGTTGATTAACAAAATTTTCATATATAATTGTCATCTTCGCGAAAGCGAGGATCCCGTAGATTAATACTATCCATCCTCACTGTCTCAAACTCTTTTAAAATTTTTTTCAACTTTTTCCAGGAACTCTTGATACCCCAATATTTAATTACTTTAATAAGATATGGCAATTTAATCTTTGGTATTTCCGGCCACAAATCCATCATATGCAAATAAATTACCGGCATTTGGCCGCAGTTAATTTTATATTTTAAAATTAAAGCAAATAACCAATAGGGTAAAAATCTAAAATACCAACCACCCAAAGGAATTTCTAAAAAAAATAATTTTAAACTGCCAACTGAAATTTCCTTAACACCATTAATTTCGCTTGCCTGTTTGCCAATCAAGCTAGAGTCATATACAAAACCATTTTCTTTTAAAATTTTCCAGATTTCTAAATTATTTTTTGTTAAAAAAAAATTAGGCGCCCGAAAACCAATAAAATTTTGGCCAAAATTTTCCTGCATTATTCCCTTGTCACCAGCAAGTTCTATGACAAATTTTTCTAATTCCAATTCATTTAAAGGAATATGTTCAAAACCATGATAACTAATTTCATGGCCATCAGCCATTATTTTTTTAATCAATGCCGGATTTTCTCTGATAATTTTGCCTAAAATAAAAAAAGTGGCTTGGCCGTTATTATTTTTTAAAAGCTCTAAAACGCGCTCTGTTATTTCTGAATAATATTCAGGAATATCTGCCAAATTGTGGGGCAGATATTTTTTTAAAAAAAATCCGCAATGCCAATACTCTAAATCAAATGTCAGCCCTATTTTATATGATTGGTTTTTCTGAAACATAAAATTGTCTGATGCCTAATTCTTTAACTGGCGTCCATTGCATTTTTTCAATAATTTTTTCAGCCAGATTCTGCATTTTTTGCGGTCCGACTGGAAAAAGCAAAGTGCCTTTATGCAATACCAACCTTAAACCAGTTTCTTCTAACATTTTTTTTACTTTTTTTGAAGCTAAAAAATTATGTGGCCCTTCGCCATGATTTTTAAAAAACATTTCATAAACTTTTAATGGCATTTCAGCTGTTTTAGGCGGCAGACTCATGACCAATCTTCCGCCCGGCTTTAAAACACGCCAAAATTCTGATAATAAAGCCAATGGCTCTGGCGCGTGTTCCAAAGTTTCCAAAGATAAAATTTTATCAAAAAAATTATCATTAAAATCAAATTTCCTCAAATCAGTCAGTTGAAAATTTTCAATAGGAAATTTTTCTTTGGCTTTGGCTAACATTTTTAGCGAGACTTCTAAATTATGTATTTCTACATGATCGGCCAGATTTTTAAGATAGGGGATAGCATTGCCTGTTCTTGACCAGATATTTAAAATTTTATCGCCGTTTTTTAAATTTAGATATTTAATGCTTTCTGTAAATCTTTGATAATGCGCCGATCCAATTTTTTTATTTACTTCATCATAAACATCAGCCACTTTGTCCCAAAACTCGCACACTTGCTCAATGGTAAAATTATTTTTCATATACTAATTCTCAAATTTTTTCACAAATCTTTTGTCTAATAATTTATTCAAAAAAATCTTTTTAATAAAAGCAGGGGAGAGATAATAAATTTTTACTAAAATCTTTTTAAAAAATAATAAAGAAGAATTATTTTTTTCCTTTGGCCAATTTTGATTAAACTCGTTATAATTCATTATTTCAGCCAAAGAATATTGGCGCGGCACATTTTGTGGCTCTTTGGCAGGATAACCTAAAAGCAAATATGACACTGGTGTAAAATTTTCTGGAATTTTAAAAATTTTTCTGATTATTTTAGCTGGCGGCAAATGACAAATCCAACAGCCGCCTAAACCTAATTCCACGGCTTTTAATAAAATATTTTCTATTGAAGCGGCCGCGCTTTGGATATCATCATGATAATCACTGCCTAATGTCTGATTATGATATAAAACCAAAATGCCAGTTGGCGCGTTTTTAATAACCATTGAACCGCCTTCATCCACTAATCTATTTTTTAAATCGTCTTTATCAACCATAATAAATTTCCAAGCTTGTTTATTGCAGGCTGAAGGTGCCAAATTTCCAGCCATAATCAAAACTGCCAGTTTTTCTTTTTCCACTGGCTTGTCTAAAAAAATTCTTACGCTCCGCCTTGAATTTAAAGCTTGTTCTAATTCCATAAAAAAATATTTTTATTCATGCAACTCTCTTCTTAAAGCCGCGATTTGGTCAGCCATTAAACCAAACAAAAATATTAAAATAGAAGTTATTAAAATAAAAATTGTGCCTTCTGAAATATTCATAACTGTCAAATCATAAATTAGACAGGCAAAGCCGACAAGAAAGAAAAAAGCGCTCACTGGCAAAAATATGCGCAAAGGCGAGAAAAGCATCACTAATCTAAAAATCAGCATAAAATAAACAGCAGCCTGATTGGGTTTAACCATGCTTTTGCCCCCAGCTCTTTTATTAATTTCTACAGGCACAAATTTAACATTTAATTTTTCTTTTAAAAAAGCGAATACCGTGGTGGTGGAAATAGAAAAACCATTAGGCAGAATATGCGCGAATTTTAAAAATTCATTTTTTTTAACAAATCTCAAACCGCAATTAACATCATTTATTTTTTGTTTAAATAAATAAAACGCTAGCCAATGAACCAGTTTTTTCCCAGGTTGTCTAATCAGGGGCCCCTGATAACCAACTCTTTCGCCAGCCACTAAATCATAATTTTCCAGATGCGGCAAAATTTTTTTTATGTATTCTGGCTTATGCTGGCCATCCGCGTCATAAAACATCAGCCAATCATATCGCGCTTCGCGCGCTCCAGTTTTTAAAGCTGCGCCATATCCTTTATTATATGGATGGGTAATAATCCTAATGTTTTCAATTTCTGATAAAATTTGCGCCGTGTTATCAGTTGAAGCGTCGTTAATAATAATAATTTCAAAATTGACTAAATCCAAAAAACCAAGCTCATTTTTCAGATTAACCACTACATTTTTAATAGTCCCTGCCTCATTAAAAACAGGAACAATAATAGATAAATTCATATTTTATTTATATCATAATTGACATTTTTCTGCAATCTGATTAAAATAATTCCATATGGCAAAAAACATTAAAATACTTTTAATTGTTCCGCCCAATAGCCTGGAAGAAAGATATGGCAAGCTTAAATTTGTGGGTACCATGTATCCATCTATGGGCCTCGCGGCCATTGGCGCCATTGCTGAAGCATCAGGCTATCCTGTTAAAATTATTGACTGCGAAGCTTTAAATTATACTTATGAAGATCTGGAACAAAAAATTAAATTTTTAAAGCCAGACGTGATTGGCATTCAGACTTTTTGCAATACTATTAATCGGGCTTTAGAAATCGGTAAGCGGGTTAAAAAAAATATTGATCCGGATATTAAAATAGTTTTAGGCGGAGTGCAAGCCACACTTTTTCCTGAAGAATACATTAAAAATCCTTTTGTGGATTTTATTGTAACAGGGGAGGGAGAAATAATTTTTAAAAATTTATTAGACGCTCTGGAAAATAAACAAACTGATTTTGCCAAAATTGCCGGTCTGGCTTGGAAAAAAAATAACAAACCAGTTATCAATCAGCTGGAAAAACTGATTGAAAATTTAGATGCCTTGCCTTTTCCTGCCCGGCATCTTTTTGATTTAACAAAATATTTTCCTTCAGCCCAACTGCGCGGCAAAAAAACTTTTCATATTATCACTTCGCGCGGCTGTCCGTTTATCTGCGGCTTCTGCTCCTGCCATAAAACATTCGGCCGCAGTTATCGTTTTATGAGCACTAAAAGAGTTGTTGAAGAAATAAAATATCTGATAAAAAATTATCAGATTGACGGCTTGCATTTCTATGATGATACCTTGACTGTTAATAAACCGCGCATTATTGAACTTTGTAATAAAATGGTCGCAGAAAAAATAAATTTGCCCTGGGCATGCTTTACCCGCGTTGATTGTGTTGATGAAGAAGTCTTAAAAAAAATGGCTAAGGCCGGGTGTTACCAAATTTTTTATGGCGTGGAAGCTGGCAACCAGAGAATGTTAGATGTGATGAACAAAGGTATTACTATTGAACAAATTAAAAAAGCTTTTAAATGGACGAAAAAATATAAAATTGAAGCTTTGGCTTCGTTTATTTTAGGCGTGCCAACTGAAACTTTGGATGATACTAGACAGTCTCTAGAATTTGCCAAAGAAATTAAAGCTGATTTTGCGCATTGGGAAATTTATACGCCGCATCCTGGCACAAATTTATACAAAATCGCCCTTGAAAACGGACAACTATTAACCACTGATTTGAATAAATACTCTCCTTGGAGCGATGAGCCAGTTTATGTGGCTCACGGCCGCACTGTTGAAGAATTAAAAAAAACCAAAGAATGGGTTTATCGCAAATTTTATATGCGCCCGCTTTTTATCTTAAAGCGTCTGCGCAATCTCCTGCGCCTGCCGCCATCAAGAATTTTTAAATTGATCCACAGCGGGCTGGTGATGACATTTAGTAAATAAATTTTTCTTATCAATATCATGCAATCTGCCAAGA
>Ga0210057_1005536_pt1 | contig 16191 bp, 19 predicted proteins | sample CryGeyCG2114_010_2_FD_183968 | JGI IMG/M metagenome (GOLD analysis project Ga0210057, IMG submission 183968) | Groundwater microbial communities from aquifer - Crystal Geyser CG10_big_fil_rev_8/21/14_0.10 (SPAdes) (version 2) | ecosystem: Environmental > Aquatic > Deep subsurface > Groundwater ...
TATAACTCCAAATGAAGCTGTGATTAACAAACTTCAACCTAGTAGCATCTTGGGATTGTTTTTTAGGAGGTATGATTAATATGGAAAATAGAAAAAGAACCCCATGCAATAATATCCGGATACTACAGTTTTTTGGGGCACTACTTAGTTATTTTTGTTTATTGTAACTATGAAGTTGGGGATGATTTTGGAAGTTTTTTAACAGTTTAATGACATTTAGAATTATATTAATTCTATGAGTGTTTATAGAGAAATTTTACGAACTCATATAAAACATAAATTCCTCCTATTCTTATTATATTTTCTGCCACTTCAAAACCAACAGCAATAGAATAGTGTCCAATAGTTCCTCCACTATATTTTGCATCTCTTAATTTTCTTGAGAGATCATTAAATGGAATCCATAATCTATAACGTCTTTCTAAACCAATTCCAAATTCTTCTTCTAAATCTCTTAATCTAATATATTTTTCAAAAACATTTTCTGTTGGATGGGTGATATTTATTTGTTTTTTATCCCCATTTCTATCTAATCTAGCTAACAATGTATCTAAACTCTCAAACATATTTTAGATAATTATCTCTGTAATTTAAGCTTTGCGAAGTTTAATACCATTAACAATATCTATCCACTCCATCGCAAAACACCAATAACTCCTCCAAGAGAATGTAACTTCTTTCCAGAATCGTGAGAATATCTTATTATGTACACTTGTCCTTTTGTAGACTCAACGTTCTTCATTAACTTCTCAATCGCTTCAAACTCTCCTTTTTCCTGCACATCTTTAACTAATTTTTCGCTCAATAACAAAATCTCAACCGCTCCTGTGGAAGCCAATTCAGAAACCTCTTTCATCCCATAACTGACTTTATCATTTTTAGATATTCTAACTAATGCATCTTCCACCAAAGATATTTCTTTAGCCGTTCTATCAGAATCTAATATAGAAGCCAATCCTTTATTCTGTAATAAATTTTCCAACTCTTTTTTCTTCCCTGAATTTGAAAAAGGAACAAATAACGTTTTTTTCTTCATCTCTCCTAAACTCTTTTCTATTTGTTCTTTCCAGAAAGGAGAAACACCTATTATAACTTTCTTTGATTCGTATCTTTCTAAATATTGTTTTATTCTCTCAATAACTTCTCCAAAAAAATCTTTAACTTCCCCCTCAAATTGTTTTCCCTTCCTTTCTCCTTTTATCTCCGCTAATATTTGGTAACCTTGTTTTTTTAACACTGCAATTGTTGCTTCATCCCTATCAATAACAGATAATAAATATTCAAAATGTTCTTTCTCTGCTTCTTCTAACTTGGATAAATCAAATTTGTTCCAGTTTTCTTTTATGATAATTAAATTACCCCCAAGTTCTAGAGTTATACTTTGATGGCTTCCTAGAGAAACATCATCCCATTCTTCTTGGATTTCTCCATTTAATCTTAAAGTATTAACTTCATAATCAATATCTTTCACTTTAATAGAAGCATTAAAAGTTTTTTTCACACTCTTGTCTTGATTGCCACCAACCTTAACTTTTCTTGTAGCTTTTCCTTTTACAATATCATCTATTTTGACAATCTCAGAAAGATACCATAAATCCTCTTCATTATCCACTAATACACTTATTTTACCTTCTCTTAAATTTTTCTTTAATATTTTCATTAGAATCTAATTATGAGAACTTGTTTATATTTGTTTGTAAACTATGAGATATCTATTTTTGGATGATAATTGTTTAGTTTTTCAAATAGAGATTAAATTAAATTTTATGAATAATATTATATTATCAGATTATAGACAATATAGAATGTGAGTTTATATTATAAGAAAATAAATCATATCACATATATATTGCGGTTTGACTTCTTTCTCTTAATCTTCTTTGTTCTTCTGGATGGGGGAAAATCCCTCCAAATGGTACAAATTCTCCAGCAATCAATCCTTCAGATTTCAATGCTCTTACAAATTCTTGACTTTTTGCTTCTGCAAAAGCGAATGGATTTATTCTGAACGAATGTATTGTATAACCTCCAATCTCTCTATTTTTCTCTAAATAGCCAATATCTATTCTATCATCCATGCGATAATTATTATCTCCATGATCATTTTTTCTTTCTCTAACAACACCATCAGTAAACCACGAATCCAATAAATTGCGATCCCATTCTCTGATCACGATATCAACAAGACCGATATTATTTGAAGTTACACAAATTCTTCTTTTTAATTCATCTATGGATATTTTTGTTTGTTTTGAAGTCATTCCTCTATTAAAATAGTATAACTATATATACTTTTGGGGAAACAAAATATGAAAAGATATAAAAACAAAGGCATCATTATACTTAAAAAATAGGTGATTGGATGAGAATATTCTCAAATAAAAAAGGAGATACAGGAAGTGGAGCTTCTGCATTAGTGTTATTGATAGCTCTTATAATAATGTTTTATATATTAGCAGTAGATCCGGCAGTAAGACAAGATATTCTTTCTGATAATGGGGGAAATTCTGGAGATCAAGATCCAGGATATAACAGACCCACAGATCCTTCCGCACTATTAGATGCACAACCAGGACCTTTGGATAGTCCTTCAGAGAATTCACGAGAGATTAATCTTAATGCTATTGTAATAGAAGAGAAAAGAATACAAATCAATCCGGTGAAGGATAGGGGGGTATATGTAAAAAATTCATTATTTTCAGAAAAGTTAGATAGTCTTGATTTCAAATTAGAATCTCCTCAAACTTCTGATTTATTATTATCATTCAGAGCTAAAGAAAAAGATGGGAGGTTGGTTGTTTTTCTGAATGGGGATACAATATTTGAACAGGAAATTACTTCAGCAACTCCAAACCCAATAACTTTGCCTCAATCAAAACTTAAAGAAGAAAACATATTAGAATTTAGAGTTTCGGGACCGGGAATGCGATTTTGGGATTCTAATGAATATGTACTAGAACAAGTCTCAGTAAGAGGAAGTTATATGGATGAATCTCAACTTGAAGGAACACATAATTTTATTTTATTAGGATCTAATGAATTAATCAATACAGAAAAAGTGAATCTTAGATATTTGGTAATATGTAACTCCCAAGAGAGAGGAAAGTTCTCAATAACATTGAACGGAAATGTATTAAAGAGTTATCTTCCAGAATGTATAGGCACCTCTGAGAGTATAGACTTCACTCCGGAAAAACTTAATAGTGGAGATAATGTATTGAGTTTCTCCACAACTTCGGGAGATTTAATAATTGATCAACCAAGAATCAGATTGGATTTCAAAGAACCCATCCTTAAAGAATATCTTTTCAAATTAACACAATCTCAGTTAGATGACGTTAGAGGAGATAAGGATTTAGAGCTATATTTAGAATTTGCAAACGAGAAACATAAATCATTAACTGTAAGAATTAATGGAGAACCTATTGAGATAGATGAGATAGGAAGAACTCACAACGAAAATATAGATATATTCGCAAGAGAAGGTAATAACTACATAACATTAGAACCAAGATCATCAGGAATTAATGTGCTCACATTGAGAGCTAAGATAAGATAATGATTTGAATTATTAGATATATAGATAAGGCAATAATTAATCGAACATTTACATTACCTTGGCTGATAGCAAAGGTATATTTTTTGTTCGGATATTTAATACCTTTGCTATAAACAAATTGTAATAACTTACAACCCTAAATTAAGATTATGATTACTTTCAATCCATCAGGTTTTGTTCAGGATCCTCTTACTAGATTAATGTATCCTTTCCCAGAACTTTGGACTGGTGGATTTATTATTCTCACACTTCTTGTTGCACTTAGACTAGGACTATATGCGATATCGGCAAGAGAAGATACTGGACATTATCATTTTAGGATTGGTTCTCCTTTGCTTTATCTCTTAGTTTGGATGTTCTTTGGAATTGTAGGATTATTTATAATTTCTTTAATACATTTTGGGAGATTGAAAAAATGGAGCATCTTTCAATTGGGAGATGCCATCCCTAGAAAGTTTGAAGATATAAGCACATTCATAATAACAGTATACTTCTTATTAATATTCCAGTTATTACCTAAATCGTTATATGATAGTTTGCAATCGCTTCCAAGTTTGTTTCAATTCTTAGATCCTTTAGTATGGGCAACTGGATTATTATTACTTTATATCTTCATTAATGTAAGGATGGGGAGATCACAAAGTATAAAGAAAGATATTGGGATGACCGCGATATTCTTCGTAGGATTTTTATTATTTGTGGGGATAGAAGGATTGTATATTTATCTAATTGCTGTCTCCATACGACCATTCTTAACAAAAGGAGAAGGAGGAAAGGAATGGGATGGTTATTATGTGAGAGGAGATCAAGAATTAAAGAGATATTCGGAGAAACAAAAAGGTTCTATGAATGTCATAGGAAACTTAATGGCACATGCAGTATCTGGGCTTGCTAGTGTAACTTCAGATTCAATATCTAAGTTAGCTAAAACTATTGGAGAAAAGATAGGAGTTAGTGAAAAGAAAGAAGAAAAACAAAAAGAAAATAGTGGAAAGGAAGAGAAAACGCAAGCAAAAGAAGAAATAAAAATAGATGTTGAAAAAGAAGATAATGGAAAAGAAAAGAAAAAAGCAACTGCGAGTTTTTTATTCTTAGGAGTACTTATTATATTCAATGATCTCATCTTAGACTTTTTCTTCCTTCCTTCTGGAGGATTGTTATCAATATTAGCAGATTTAATTTTAGTTGGAGTTATGATATATATTCTTGGAAGTAAATCTAAACTTAACTGGTTCTTAACAATCATAGTCGGGTTTTTAGAAATATTTGGATACGGAGGATATCCTTTATTTTTTATTTATCTCTTGGTTGCTTCCATGATACCGTTTATACACCTAGTCACCCCAGAGAATAGAAAAGTCGCATTAATCTCTTCAGTTATTCTTATATTAGTAGTTTTTGGAGGGGCAAATTATGGATTTGGAGAAACAATATCCCAAGTAAGAAGTAACACACAACAATTTAGACCCGATTTCTCTTTAATAACTAATATCCCTCAATCTATAAGTGAAAGGTTTCAAAATACAAAGAAACAACTCAAACTTGCAACTCTCCCTTATTATGCCACCCAAGTGGAGAATGATGAGAACTCTAAAGATATTGGATTAACTCTCAAGATAAATCCTTCAGGGAGTCAACAATTCTATGAAGGAGTTCCAGGGAGGGTTTCTGCAACATTGAAAGGTAAGCTCACAAAAGATTTGATGAAAGAATGTTTTACGAATTCAACCTTATCAAAATGTCAAGTATCTACATATTGTTCTCTTGACGGACAAGGTCCTGCAGATACTGGAAAAACAAATGCTTTCTCATTCACAGAGATTGGAAACCAAAAGACGATAATATGCGATTTCACCCCGTTATCCTCTACAAAATTAAAACTCGGGGCAGAGTTTGAGTTTAATACAAAAGCGAGAGTTCCATTTTATGCAATGAAACAAGAAGATTATAATTCTTATAGTGGGATAGATAGTTTAAGTGACAGACAGATAATAGAAAAGTTTGGATATAAGATTCCAGTATCAAAAAGAACTCCTGGACCGGTAGAGTTAAAGATTGGAGTGGATAATACTATTGTAAGAATTCCTGAAACAGATTCTGATGCTAGTCTTCCAACTAATTTTGGTTTTACCATATTCTCAAATGATGGGAAGATTACTGAGATAAGCGATGTTGTTATTTTTGTACCTCAAGGTTTTGAATTAGATAAAAGTTCGTGCAATTATCCATTCAGTTTTGAAAGAGATGTTGAAGCAGAGATAGAAGGAGAGAAAGTTTATAGATTAGTAAGTGTTATTTCAGGATACGAAATTTCTGATTTTTTAACAGTCAATTGTTTATTATATCCTGATAGTTTTTCTGAGAGTTTCTCTGCAGGGATTCCTCTCTCTGGAGAAAAATGGCTTGTGGTTGAGGTGAATACAAAGAATGTTATTGAAAGAAGCACTTCTCTAAGTGTAAGACCGAGAAGCCAGAGCAAAGATTTTGAGAGTATCCCTACGTTAGATGTATGTCCTAAAGATGTTAATATATGTGGGGATTATCCTTCTGGACAATGGTGCAGTAACGATCCTTGTTTATTGAATTGTGTTAGATTTGTAGGATTATTTGGTTCATATTCCAGTTGCGGACAATGTCCCTCTGATTTGGAATGTGGAGATTATGGGAATGAAAATTATTGTAGTCTAGATTCTTGCAAGATGGGGTGTAGTTGGGTTGATGAAGCGTGTGTGGGGTTTGGAGTTGAAAAAAATCTTGGTTGGCCTCTAAAGAAAACAAAAGAAGTTCTTGGATGTGATGAGAATGATAAGAATAGATTAATATTGTCTGATTTTGAGAAAGAATTGAGGGCTCCTGCTTCCGGAGATATATTAACAGGATCAGAAACAGGTCTTACAATAGATCATGGAGATGGATATAAAACAACTTTCTTCCAACTAGATTCAGTAAGGAGAGCCAAAGGTAATGTGAGAAAGAACGAAGTTATAGGATTCGCTTCAAAAGATACTATGTTTGAGATAACTAAATCTGGGAAAACAATTAATCTATTTGATTTTTATGAAAAGAAGAAGATAAAAATAAAATCAAGAGACCCTAGTTGTATGGTAAAAGAAGAAGTTGATGAAGCAATAAAGGTTGAAACATGATGAATACTATATTTAATAATATATTTAATAAATCATTTAATAGATTATTTAATAAATTATATAATCATATATTTAATGTAAAACAATCTATTTTTTTAATAATATTATTAACTCTATTAATCAGTTCATGTGAGGGAGGGAGTAATAATAGAAATGATGATGAGTTCCCAACAGGGTTTGATGGAGTAGATATAAGCTTAAATATCGTATCACATAGAAAAGATCAAAAAATAATTCCTGATGATACATTTGATTTTGAGGTGGAATTAAATAATAATGGAGGATATGATTCTGAGAGAGCAAGTATCTCTGTTCAGCCTCCTTCTGTACTCACAGAATTAGAGAAAGATTTAGAAGAAGAAATAAATTTACAAAAAGAAGATTATTATGTTGGATATTTCAGATATGATGTTACTGGAGTGCCTGGAGGAGGAACCACAGAAAAAGGGAACATGATAACAAGGGTATGTTATGATTACAAAACACAATTGACAATTTCTGCATGTACAGGAAAACCAGAAACTAATGATATATGTGATATCCAAAAATTAACTAATAACAATCAAAGAATCAATTATGGGCAAGGAGCTCCGATATGGATTGAATCTGTTGATGAATCATTTGTTAGAAGAGGAAATAAAGTTGTTCCTAAATTTAATATCAAATTAAATAAAGTTAAACATAATGATGATGTTTACAAGATTAAAGAAGGAGAATTATGTGGAGGAGAACGTAATGGATTTGATTATAAAATAACTTTCTCGGGAGGATTGACCTATGATTCTAGAATAGAGGGAGAGCAAGATTTTGTGTGTAATCCAGAAAATCCGATTTTTAATAGGGAGGAGGATACTAATAATATTATTGGAGAGATTAATTGTGAACTAAGAGAAGAAAAAGCTTCAGATAGTAGAGGGATTGCTTCTACAATCTTGACCGTAGAAATATTTTATGATTATGCTACAAGAGTGAGTGAACAGCTGACTTTTGCACAAGAATAGAAAGAATAGATATAAAAGTAAATATACAATAGATAAAAACAAACTTGAGAGCTATAATTAAATACCATATTTAAATAAATAATTAAAACGACCAATTCAAATAAATAATCAAGATAGACACAATAAGGTGAAATGATGAATAAGATTATATTTGCTTGCTTAACAACCCTTTTATTAGTTATAACTTCGTGTAGTGCTGGAGAGGGAGGAAGCTCTAGTGATGGAGATTATTGTTATGGTGCTGATGGAGTGCGTATGCAATTTGATACATTTTCAGAAAGAGAGATAACTGGAAATCTTCAAATTCCTGTAGAGATAGGATTAGATTTTGAAAATCTAGGACCTTCATTAGCAGATATTACTTTAGATGTTAGAGGGATAGATTCTAAAGGGGATAATAGTATATTTGAAGTTTCTTTTATAGGAGGAGATAATAAGTTTATTCTCCAACCAAGGGAATGCGACCAAGAATTTGGAGATGATGAAAATGTTCTCGTCAGTGTTAAAGTTCGTGATGGATTAGATTTGCCATCAAAATCTCTCAGAACTAAAGCTGATATTGCTTTATGTTATCAATATGATACAGTATATGACAAACCAATTTGTATAAAAGGTACTGAATCTAAAACTGGAAGATCCGGAGTATGTGATCCAGACAATCAAATATTTATTGAATCTTATGGACAAGGTTCTCCTGTTGTTGTTAGTAATATAGAATATACTTCTTCAATCGGAAGAGATAAGGCTAAACACACATATAAAATAAGTTTTGAGAAAGGAAGAACTAAATGGAATGGTAATGAATTGAGAATTTTCCCTCCCCAATCTAATTTGTGTGGAGATAAAGAATCAGATTTCGATGAGAGAAAATCAAGGAATAAAATTGAAATAAAAGAAGTAAAACTTGGATTGGATGTTTTAAACTGTAATGTGGAAGAAGTAGGAATATTTGAAATTGAGAAACAGCCATTAACATGTTGGATTGAACTATCTAACTCTGATTCTATAGTAAGACCATTATATATTAAAGCATCATATGAAGTAGAAGACTCAATTACTAAAGATAGTATTAAATTTGATTTATCCTGATTTATTTATCGATTTATCATAAGAACTGCTTGTTTTTGAGCTATGAAAAGATAATATTTTTAAATGAGAAGCGAATATCTTTAGAATATAGTAAAAAAGAGGTCATAAAATGAAAAAATTATTGCTTGTAAGTCTTATATTAGGATTGTTGATTCTTTCTGCGTGTGAGAGTAGTGATGATAAAACCAAAGGAATTAGTGGGGAGGATAGATTTGTTGGTGGAACTGAAGGATTAAAATTAGAATTTGTTGAGAATTCTCCTCCAAATAAAGTATTTACAGGAAATCCTTTTGATATCTCTTTAAGAGTTAGAAATGTAGGAGATGCAGATGTTAATGTTCAAGATGTAAAGGCAAAACTTTCTGGAATTGGAGGCTCTTCATGGGGGTTAGATGATGGAAAAGAAACAATATCTCCAACTGGGGATCTTGCTAAATCTGAAAAATTGCCAGACAAAAGTATTCTTCCAGGTGGAGAAGCTTATATTGAATATCTTGGTTTAAATTATGGAAGTGAAACTGGAATTGGAAATTATCCTATTCGTATAGAATTATGTTACCCATACGAAAATACTGCGGAGACTAAATTATGTATTTTAGAAGATTTTAGAAGCGACACTGGAAAAATATGTAAATTAGGAACTAAAACAGTTTATAATTCAGGTGGTCCAGTACAAATTTCAGAAATTATAGATTCACAATCTGGATCTGGAACATCGTTCAGATTTACTCTAACAAAGAAAGGCACTGGAACTTTATACACTCAAGGAACAAACTGTTTCCCTGATACTTCAAAAGTTGAGGAAGTAAGAGAAACACAAAAGAACACAGATTGGATATTTGTGGATATTGATACAAAGAATGAAATCTCTGGATTAAAATGTAGTGGATTAAAAGATGGAGATGCCACTTCCGGTCTGTTCAGATTAGGAACTGGAGTTGTAACTTGTACTCTAAGTGGCGAAAGTGTAAACAACAATCGTTTACAAGCGATAGATATTGGTGTTAAATATCAATATTTACAGAGTGTTGACAAAGCTCTAGTTTTAGAATAGGTTTTTTGGGTTTTTTTTATCTTATTTGTTTTTCTTCTAGTTTTTATATCTGATTTTGTGTATATCTTATCTTGGTTGCCAAATAATTCTTAGAGACTACAAAATATATACTATTCTAAATTAGAGACTACAATCATCCCCATCTAGAGAAAATCTCCTCATACGTTTTGATTTGCTGATCATAGAAAAATTCCACTATATATTTGTAAAATTCAAATGTATTCTTATTAATATCCGCTTTGTGGGCTTTATCCAAGACTTCGTAATATTGCATTCTATCTTTGTTTTTAATTATTAATGGAGGATAATTGTTTCTTATTAGCATTAAATTAACAAGCATTCTTCCAGTTCTTCCATTTCCATCATAAAAAGGATGTATTCTCTCGAACTTCTCATGGAATAACGCAGATAGTATTAATGGATGTAATTTATTTTTGTTCTTTTTATACCAATTATACAAAATATTCAAATCTGTCCTTACATATCTATAATCACTGGTATTGAAAGTTGCTCCCAATACTCTCACATTATGCGTTCTTATTGCACCTGCTCTTTTATCTATATTATTCAACAGTTTAGAATGAATATCTAATATTGTTTCTTCTTTTATATCTGGTTTTTCTTCTAAAATATAATCAAATACATCTTTTCCATTTATATGATCATATATCTCTCTTAAATCCTTTCCTTGGGGGGTGAGGTTATCGTTTAATAATAGCCCTGTTTCCTTTAATGAAATTGTGTTTCCTTCTATCGAGTTTGTGTTGTATATGTAAAATACCTTGAAATCCTTGAATATGTCTTCTATTAATTGTTTGGGGAGGGTTTTTAGTTTTTTATTGAAATCTTTTTTAATATAATCTAATTTATCCATTTGTTCTTTTGTGAGAAATTCATTGTTAATATCTTTGTTTTCCATTATTATTGATATCTTTTCATCTATTTCTTTCTTGCTCATTTGAGCTTTTCCTAGATAAGCTATATTCTTAGACCTAACTTTATCTCCCTTTCTCTCAGAGGTTTTGAGATATAGATATTCATTATTTCCTATTTTACGCTTTTCCACATACATATTTATATTAGAGACTACATTATTTATAAATGTTCTGTTTTAGAGACTACAATTTAAAACTAACTTCTCACAATTTAACAGATATAAAATTAAATTTAGTAACATTCAAAATAAGAGAAGACTAATTGTGTACCTATACAAATAACTTTCCAACTCACTTCTTCCCAAACATAGAAAATCTATGATTTTCCAAACCTAGCTAAAAGAGCTTCTAATTGGACGAAATCATCTGAACCTTCTACAATCCTGAACTCTATATCCCCACACGATTCAATCATATCCATCTTCTTCTTATCATCCACATTAACTTCCCAAACAGTCTTTTGGATTTGCTTAATAATATCTAATCCTGATAGTCCATACTGTAACATTGTCTTCAATAATAATTTCCTTGCTTCTATAAATTTTCCATTGATAGATTTCTCAATAACTTCTTTAATCTCCTGAGGGCGTGCGGCAGAAGCGATTTCATAAATACTATCCTCAGTAACACTATTAGAAAGACAGGCACAACTTTGCAGAATGTTCTCCATCTTCCTACAATCTCCTCCAGAAGCAACATAAAGTGCTTCTTTTGTTTTGTCATCCAATTGTAAACTTTCCTGAGAAGCTATTTCATCAACAATTTTGAAAATATCCTCTTTGGGCAATGGTTTGAATTTGAAGATAGTACATCTGCTTTGTATTGCGTCAATGATTTTGCTTGAATGATTGCACGAAAGAATAAATCTCGTAGTTTGTGTATAATTCTCCATCGTTCTCCTTAACGCATTCTGTGCATCTTTTGTTAGTGCATCTGATTCATCTAATAATATAATCTTGAAAGGTACATCCCCAATAGCTCGTGTTCTAGCGAAATCTTTAACTTTGTTTCTTACTATATCTATCCCTCTTTCATCTGAACTATTAAGCTCTAAAAAATTCAATCTCCAATCATCACCAAACAATTGTTTTGCTATTACTATTGCTAGTGAAGATTTACCTACCCCTGGAGGACCAGCAAATAGAAGATGTGGCATATTCTGCTTCTCAATGAAGGCTTTCACTCTATTTACAATTTCATTCTGTCCTTTCATCTCATCAAACGTAGAAGGTCTATACTTCTCAGTCCATATCTTTTCCATTACTTCTTAGAACAATAGAGGGCTTTATTAATGTTTTTGATTGGATCTAAATAATCTAACATAAATCAAATAGAAGAAATATATACTAAAATTATTTCTAATATAGATAATCCGATAGAAAGATTATTCTTTTTCATATATATAGAAACTGAAATAGCAACTAAATTAAATACTGCCAATATAAAAAATATAATATTTGTGTCATTCATTTTAACCACCTTACAAGTATCGTTATGATAATACCAACTAATCCAACAATAATACTCCCAATCCATTTAAGCGTAGAATTACCTAATGAAGATAAGCCTAAACCCTATAAAATAAAACCAAGAGAACCAACAGATATAACTATAATTGCTAAAAAATCGTTAGGTCTTAAACCCTTTCTTAAATTTTTATTTGATTTCATCTATTAATTATTAAGTATTATTTTGTTATAAATTTATAGTTTTTTAACTCAATAGTATATTAAATCAAAAAAATTAAATAAACCAAATAGAAACTAAATAATATCTTCTTCTGCAATAACCATGAAATCACCCATAGCCATTACAGATGAGAATGGGATTAGTGTATTCCCTCCTTTATCTTTTTCAAGATAAGATTTCATAATCAGCAATCTGACTTGGTCTAACATAAAAATGTGAAGATTTACTTGCTGGTTGAAAGAATTCAAGTTCTGGATCGGAAATATCTTCTCCACCAACAGAGACATTATATCTACAATTTACCCTAATAGATTCTCTTGAACTTCCTTCAACAACTTTTAGAATGTTTTGTCCTTCACTTCTTCTTTCCACACACGTTACAAATCCTTCTTTTAGAATAATCACTAAATTTTTATTAGAAACATCTCCATTAACTAAAAACGCATTGCAGATTTCTTCAAATGATCTCATGAATGTAAAACAAATAAAATTAAATAATATCTTCTTCTGCAATAACCATGAAATCACCCATAGCCATTACAGATGAGAATGGGATTAGTGTATTCCCTCCTTTATCTTTCTCGAGATCAAGTCTCATAGTATAAGAAGTGGGATTTTTCACAACTATATGGATCAACTCTCCACTCTTAGATTCAAATATAACATCTCCTACCTCTCCAAAACGTTTACCTGTCTTAGAAACTACTGTCTTACCTAAAATCTCTTTTGCGAGTTTCTTATCATCGTCATTCATGTTAAATCCCTCTTTCTGAGATAAATAGTACGGCATATTTAAAGCTTTCTGATACTTTATTTATAAACCAAAATCCTCACAAACCATAACATTCTTCTTTCAGAGGACATGTTTTACACTTATTTTTATTATCAACAAAATCAGGTAAATCTTTGCTATTCAATAATAATTTAACTTCGTCCTTCAACCTTATTATTTCTTCTCTAAGGAAAGGATTCATTTTCACTATTCTTTCTCCAGAATCAAGATAATGTACTTTACCCTCATTGACAGGAACTCCAAAATGTTCCTCCATCAACATCATATAAGCACCTATCTGTATCAGATGTCCTTCCCAAACACCATCTCTTGGGGCTCTTCCAGTTTTAATTTCCACAGGGATATATTTGTCAGAATATTTTTCTATCCTATCAATTCTTCCTTTCAATTCTAGTTCATCAGATTCTATATAAATCTCTGTCAATATTTTAGGAGTTAGAGATTCCCATAATTCATTCCCATAAATATTGAATTTTGAAACAAAATCATTAACATAATTTGCTCTCATCTCAGCATCTTCCTTGAAAAACGACCAGAGTTCGTTATAGAGTACAATTTGTTGGATATTATGTTTTTCTAACAATGATTTTTTTATTATTATTGAATTAATTAAATTTTTAGAATATAATGATAAATATTTTTCATTTACTTCTTTTATATTCTCTTTACTTATATTTGTTATTACTCCTTTCTCTTGTTTGTTAACTAAATCAAGAACGTTATGTTTTATAGTTCCTTTTACTGTTACTGCCGGAGGAATTGCTTTTAGTCCTAATACTTGTTCTAAATATAATTTTCTTGGACAGAACAGATATGCTGATAGTAAGCTAACTGAGATTTTATTTATTTTGTTCATATATTTTAGTTATAATAGAGGTTTATATGCGTTTTTATAGATTCTTATTTGCCTCTCTCATTTAATGATTTATAAGTTAATTCTTCAGATCTTTCAACATCTCTTCAACTCCTTCTATATTTCTAAAGAATGTATATTGAACATAATTGAATTCTGTCCGAGTTTCAAGAACGCCAGCAAGAATCATATCTCTATAAGATAAATATGTAACTCTATCATTACTTATAAGTCTCTGATAAGCAATTTCTCCAGATTTAATTTCAAAATCTAATCCAAGTACATCATAATTTTCCTCAATAAACTCTTTTGTTTCTAAAAAAAAATCATCAATTGTTTTTTGAACACTATGTTGATTACCAATATTTACTATAATCTGATTAGGGATTGAATTCATATATTTTAGTTATAATAGAGGTTTATATGAGTTTTTATGGTTTTTGAGGAAAAGATTATAAACACTATTAATATGCAATCAAATATGGATGTAGAAGAACGATTAGCGTTGATAAAAAACGTTGCAGATGGTGGAGAAATAATTGGTGAAGAAGAACTAATTGCAATGCTAAAATCAGGAAAACAAATAGTTGCTTATGATGGATTTGAACCTTCAGGATTAGCACATATTCCTTTTGGATTACTAAGAGCAGAGAATTTGAAAGTTATGTTGAAAGCAGGGATTAAGTTCAAGCTTTGGCTTGCAGATTATTTTGCCTTTATCAATAATAAATTAGGAGGTGATATGGACAGAATAAAGAAAGCAGGAGAATATTTTATAGAAGTATGGAAAGCTTGTGGAGTTGATACTAGCAAAGTTGAAGTTATCTGGGCTTCTGAGAGAATGGATAGTATAGTATATTGGGATAGAGTATTAAAAATTGCAAAAGAAACTACTCTTAATAGAAGTATAAGAGCAACTACAATTATGGGGAGAAAAGAAGGAGAGTTGCAATCTACCGCACAATTATTTTATCCAAGTATGCAAACATCTGATATTTTTGAACTTGATGTTGATATTTGCCAATTAGGGATGGATCAGAGAAGAGCTAATGTTTTAGGAAGAGAAGTTGCAGATAAATTGAAATGGAAGAAACCAGTAATTGTTTCTCATCATATGATATTGGGTTTACAAGGAATTCAGAAAGGTGCAAGTAAAGAAGAGATTATGATGGCTAGTAAGATGAGCAAAAGTAAACCAGAAACTTGTATTTATATGCACGATACTGAAAAAGATATTAAGAGAAAAATCTCAAAAGCTTATTGTCCAGAAAAAGCTGTAGATGGAAATCCCCTATTTGACTATTTGAAATATTTAATTTTTAAGAGATATTCTACTATTAAAATTGAACGTCCCGAAAAATTTGGAGGGGATTTAGAATTAGATTATAACCAATTGGTAAAAGTTTATGAAAAAGGAGATTTACATCCTGCTGATTTAAAGAACAGCGTAACATTTTATCTAAATGAAATGATAACCCCAGTAAGAGAATATTTTGAGACAAATAAGAAAGCAAAAGCGCTTTATGAAGAAGTTAAGAAATATGCAATAACTAGATAGAATGTTTAAGTTTTATTTTGTCAACATAGTAATAATCATTCTGTTATCAATAATAATATTAAGATAATACCGAAAATTAGACATATAAGTATTACTTAATCATACCATATGGTAGGAATAATATTAGAAGAAAAAGTTGGGGAGAAAGGACAGGTAGTTATACCAAAACCTTTGAGAAATAGATTTGATATAAAAAAAACACAAAATTATTATTTGAGATAGAAGATCTTAAAATTATAATAAAGAAAAAATTAAAAAATATAATAGATGAACTTGCCTCTTCAAACAAATATAGAAGAAAACTTCCCAAAAACATAGATTGCGATGCATGCCTCAATATCAAAGAATAATCAGATTATTAACATAGTAAGCGATGATAAAGATTTAGATAATATCGAAGGTATAAAAAGAATAACAGTATAGAGAGTTTCAATCATACTGCCCTTTGACTTTGTACTTATCTGAGTTGAGAATATCACTCACATTATTGTCTGATGCTAAGTTTTCTTTTTTG
>Ga0210057_1005537_pt1 | contig 16190 bp, 14 predicted proteins | sample CryGeyCG2114_010_2_FD_183968 | JGI IMG/M metagenome (GOLD analysis project Ga0210057, IMG submission 183968) | Groundwater microbial communities from aquifer - Crystal Geyser CG10_big_fil_rev_8/21/14_0.10 (SPAdes) (version 2) | ecosystem: Environmental > Aquatic > Deep subsurface > Groundwater ...
ACCAAGGACAGACTGTTTGTATCTTGATTTTATTTCTCGAGCTGTAAGGTTGTAAAGTAAGTATCTGTAAGTATAAAGGTTTTTAAAGTAGCGAAACATACTTATATTTTATAATAAACTTAAAAGTTAAAACGCAAAAGTCAAAACTGCAACTAAAAACTAATAACTAATAACGAATAACGAATAACCTTTAAGTTATAAGTTATACTTTTGACTTTTGATTTTTGAGTTTTGAGTTAAAACTTAAGCTTTACTTTGGCTTTCTGCTGCGTCAATGAGATTTTTATACAGATATAGGACATCTATAGGCCCTAATCCTTTTGGTGTAATAGTATAATAGCTTGCGATATTTCTAATTTCCTTTTCGTCGTAATCCCCTACGAGCTTTCCTTTTTCTCTTCGAAGACCTACATTAATCAAAACCACTCCTTTTTTTATAAGATCAGGAGTGATAACCTTTTTACCAACAGCTGTTATGATGACATCTGCCTCTTGGAGGTATTGCTCGGAGTTTGGAGTTTGTGAATTAATTCCTATATAGTTAATCTTGAATTTTGTAAGAGTATCTCCGATTGGATGGCCTCCGGTCATGCCTCTTCCCATCAATACAACTTTTTTGTGCTTTAAAACCTGCTTGAATGCTGAAACGTCTTTATCTTCGTTAATAATGATGCTTTTTGTAGTTCTTTTTTGAATAAATACGTGTTTTAAAGCTGTAAGCACAGCTTGCCCGATTGGCGGTAAGAAGATTGATTTAGCCTTATGAGATTCAATTTCTTTTTCAAGGGGTATGAAGTCATATAGAGTCTCTGTGTAGAGCCTGCTTGGTAGCGGCTGTTGGATGATTACTGCTGTATTTTCAGGGTTTTCTGATACGGTTTTTATTCTTTTAATAAACCTCATAAATTGTGGAGTTTCCTTATAATGTATGAAATTGAAGTCGATGCCAAGACTCTTGCCTATTTTTCTTTTTGAAGTAACAAATGAAAGCTGATCTTTTGATTTCCCCACTAAAATAGTGGCAAGACGCGGTTTTATATTCTTTTTTTTGAGACTTTTTACTCTTATAATAATGTATTTTTTTAGGGATGAAGCAATATCCTCACAGGGAATTTTCATAGAAATAAGTCCCTAATTTTACCACAAACGAGGGCGAAATTAAAGACTAACAAAGCAAATTGACCTAATTAACCTAGTATTTTGGAAGTTGGGATGTGGATGCGGGAAGCGGGTTAGGAAGATAGAAAGTAGAAGTTAGTGCAATTAGAAATTTGTATGATGCTTTGCATCATATCAGTGTTGCTGCGGCTACTCTATCTTCTTTCTTGGAGAGTCTGATGAGAATGACTCCTTTTGCCGATCTTGAACGTGATGGAATAGACGGGAGAGGTATTTTTACTGTTTGACCCAATTTGCTTGTTATTATGGCTGTTGTTTGCTCAGGATTAATAATCTGTGAAAATGCTACCTGCCCGAATTTCTCGTCAAGTGATGCGACTTTCACACCTTTTCCTGCCCTGTGTTGTCCTTTAAACATTGAGAGCTTTGTTTTTTTACCAATACCCCTGTCGCTTATGACAAACAAATCTTTGCTGAATTGTTTTTTAGAAAAGGCGTCAGCCGCAACAATTGTGTCTTCTTTTTCAATTGCAATACCCTTGACGCCCCTTGACGAACGCCCGGTCGGCCTGATTTCCTCTTCGTTGAAAATTATTGCCTTTCCAAACTTCGTTACTAAAATTACAAAATCATTCCCCCCTGTCATTTTAACCCAAAGTAGTTCGTCCTGCTGGTCAAGCTTGATTGCGATGATTCCGTTAGTACGTATATTTGCAAAATTTGAGAATGAAGTTTTTTTAACAACTCCTTTTTTAGTAGCCATTAAAACATTAAAACCACCCTCTCTTGAAACATCACTATGATACGTAAGTACAGATGTTACCTTTTCAGAAGGCCTTAAAGTCAGAAGATTAACAATTGCTTTACCCTTTGATATTCTTGAGCCTTGAGGTATCTCCCATATTCTGTTTTGGAATACCCTACCTTGGTTAGTAAAGAAAAGAACAAAATCATGTGACATAGCAGATGTTATAAAGGAAACATTATCTTCTTCTTTTGTTTCTATTCCAGAAACACCCCTTCCTCCCCTATGCTGTACTCTAAATGTACCTTTTGGTATTTGTTTAATATAACCTTCTTTAGTTAATACAACAATTACATCAATATTTTCAATCAATTCCTCATCTGTTATTTCTCCTGGTTTGTGTTTGATAACTCTTGTTTTCCTTTCATCGCCATACTTCTTTTTTAATTCTATTAATTCATCCTTAATCACTTTTAATATTTTAAAAATATCTTTTAACAGGTCTCCGAGATAATTTATTGTCTTTTTTAATCCTGCGAGCTCATCTTCAATTTTTTTCCTTTCTAAACCTGTCAGCCTTTTTAACTGCATGTCAAGGATTGCCTGTGCTTGAACATCTGTGAGCTTGAATTTACTCATCAATTTTTGTTTCGCTTCAGGCTCATCTTTAGCTTTCTTAATGGTCTCAATAACAGCGTCTATATTATCAAGAGCAATAAGAAATCCTTCTAAAATATGCGCTCTTTTTTTTGCCTGATCTAATTCATACTCGCTCCGTTTTGTCACCATATTGACTCGATGTTTAAGATAAAGCTCGATAATTGATTTCAGAGATAGAGTTTGTGGTATTCCGTCAACTAAAGCTACTGTGTTTACCGGGAATGTGGTTTGAAGGTCGGTAAATTTATAAAGATTATTCAATACCTTTCTATATGCGGCGTCTCTTTTTAATTCAATGACAACTCTTATTCCATCTCTATCTGATGATTCATCCCTAAGATCAGATATGCCTACAATTTTTTTATCAATAACAAGGCGGGCTATTTTTTCAACTAAAACTGCTTTATTGACTTGGTAAGGAAGCTCTTTGATTATAATTGCAGTCTTGCCTTTTCCCAGATCTTCGTCTTCTATACGTCCTCGGATTAAGATTTTACCTCGACCTGTCTCGTAAACCTGTCTGATATCTGCGGCTCCATAAATAATTCCAGATGTTGGAAAATCAGGACCTTTAACAAAATTCAATAAATCATCTAAAGTGATATCAAAGAAAATATCTGAAATTTCTATTTTCTCTTTTTTGTCTTTTTTATTATCAGTTTTGTTAGCCTTATCAATAGTAAAGCAAAGCGCGTCAATTAGCTCTGTCAGGTTGTGTGGGGGTATTTTTGTAGCCATTCCAACAGCTATACCTTCAGCACCCATCAATAAAAGATTTGGTACTTTTGCAGGCAGAAATGTTGGTTCTTGGAGACTTCCGTCAAAGTTATCTATAAACTCTACTGTCCCTTTTTCAATATCCTGAATAATTTCTTCTGAAAGTTTAGTTAGTTTTACTTCTGTGTATCGCATTGCAGCTGCAGGGTCGCCGTCAATAGATCCGAAATTTCCCTGTCCTTTTATAAGCGGGTATCTCATAGAGAAATCTTGTGCCATGCGAACCAATGATTCATAAACCGGTGCATCGCCATGCGGATGGTATTTTCCTAAAACCTCACCAACGACTTTTGCTGATTTTGAATAACGCCCACCAGAAGTTAGCCCTGTTTTATACATAGCATAGAGTATTCTTCTGTGAACAGGTTTTAGACCATCTTTGACGTCAGGCAGAGCTCGAGATACAATGACAGACATCGCGTAATCAAGATAGGCTCTTTTCATTTCCTGAGTAATCTCAGTTTTTATATTTGTTTGCTTTACTTGTTCATCTTCTGCCATTTATGGTTTGTTATAAATAATAGTTTTTTGGAGATAGTAGGTTATTTGATTGTAGATTTGTTAATTTCGTCATAAGCTTTATTTTTCGATTGGAAATCTTTGGTTTTTACCCATTTTTCCGCTTCAAGTTCCTTATAATGGTCAAAAAAATGTTTAATTCTGTTTAAAATCGCTTCCGGAAGATCTTGCACGTCCTTGATATGTGAATAAAAAGGATCTACTTTTTCGATAGGTACAGCGATTATTTTTGTATCTATACCTGACTCGTCCTCCATCTCAAGCAGTCCTACAGGTCGGGATTTAATTACAGAGCCGGCATTTACGGGAAAACTTGATATTACCAATATGTCAAGCGGGTCACCATCTTCTCCTTTTGTTGTTGGAATGAATCCATAGTTAAAAGGAAAAAACATAGCTGTAAAATTAAATCTGTCTACAAACAAAAGGTCTGTTTCTTTATCAACTTCATACTTTACAGATGACCCAAAAGGGATTTCAACAACGACATTAACTTCTTGTGGAGGGTTATCCCCCATTTTTAATTTTGATAAATCCATAATCAAATTATACTATATTAAACCCTAAATTCTAAACCCTAAATCCTAAACAATTTCAAAATACAAATGTTCAAAGTCCAAAACTTTTTGTATTTTAAATTTTAATCATTTGAGATTGTTTAGAGATTAGAAATTAGAGTTTAGAGTTTGATTTTACAGGTCTAGGGATGCCATCTTGGCGTGCGTTATTATAAACTTTTTTCTTGGTGGAACTTCATCTCCCATGAGCATTGAAAACACATATTCTGCTTCTTGAGCATCTTCAATTGCTATTTCTTTAAGTACTCTGTTTGCGGGGTCCATTGTAGTATCCCAAAGCTGATCTGGATTCATTTCACCTAAACCTTTGTAACGTTGAATAGTTGGAGAGTGGGAAGGTTGAAAGGGTTTTGACCCCACTTTGCTCTTCGTGCTTCGAGGGGAAAGCGAGTTAACGAGTTTGTCTTTTTCTTCTTCGGAGTATGCGTACTCGATTTTTTTTCCTAATGAAATTTTAAATAACGGAGGTTGAGCTACATATAAATGTCCTTTTTCAATTATTGAAGGCATATGTCTAAAAAAGAATGTAAGAATAAGAGTTCTTATATGTTCTCCGTCTACATCGGCGTCAGTCATAATAATCACTTTATGATATCGTAATTTTGCATAATCTACATTTTCTCCAATACCCATTCCAAGAGCTATGACGAGTTCTTTGAGTTCTTTAAATTCAAGAATTCTGTCAAGATAAGCTCTTTCAGTATTTAATATTTTACCCCGGAGCGGAAATATTGCTTGATATTTTCTATTTCTACCACGTTTTGCAGATCCTCCTGCGGAATCACCTTCAACCAAAAAGAGCTCTGACTTTGCAGGATCCTTTTCCTGACAATCTGCCAATTTACCCGGAAGGCTTGCACCATCAAGAGCGCCTTTTCTAAGCACTGCGTCTTTTGCAGCTTTTGCAGCAAGGCGGGCTTTTTGAGCCAAAAACACTTTTGAAATTATTGCTCGGGCAATACTTGGATTTTCTTCAAACAATACATCAAGATGCTCGGAAACTGTCTGTTGTACAACTGCCTGAGCTTCTGAGTTTCCAAGCTTTGATTTTGTTTGTCCTTCAAATTGAAGATTTGTTGACGGCATTTTTAAATAGATTATTGCAGATAATCCTTCTCTAGTATCATCCCCAGTCAGCGCCTCCTTGAAATCTTTTTCGCTTAATATTTTTTTAGCGTATGTGTTTATAGCTTTAGTAAGAGCTATTCTAAATCCTGTGAGGTGTGTACCTCCTTCAACTGTATTTATAACATTGACAAAAGACATAACGTTTTCAGAAATAGAGTCGTTATACTGAATTACTATTTCAACTTCTTTATCATCGCTTTGTTTTTTTATATAAATCGGGTCGTGAAGTTCTTTTTTACCCCTATTCATATCTTTTATAAGGGATTTGATTCCTCCATCGAAGAAATAAGCCAACTTGTCTTTTTCTTTAAGATTTTCTATTCTGAACTTTACTCCACTAATCAGATAAGCTCTTTCTTTAACCTGTCTTTTAAAGGCAGGATAATTTATTTCTATAGTTTCTTTGAATATTTCACTATCAGGAATGAACGAAACTGCTGTTCCTTGAGAAAATGGAAATTCAAGCATGGATTTTTCAACTTTTTTTACTCTGTAAAGAGGCTTGCCTCTCTTATATTCCTGTCTGTAAAATTCTCCGTTTTTTTTAACCTCAACTATTGTGTGTTCTGACAGGGCGTTTACAACAGAGGCACCAACGCCATGAAGTCCTCCGGAGATTTTGTATGCGGATGATGAAAATTTTCCCCCTGCATGAAGTTTTGTCATCACGAGTTCAAGCGCAGAGACATTGTATTTTTTGTTTTTCTCAATTGGAATTCCCCGACCATCGTCGTGTACAGTAAGATAACCGTTTTCATGGATTATGATATGAATATTTTTAGAAAATCCTGCAAGGGCTTCGTCAATTGCGTTATCTACGATTTCACGAATGCACTCATTAACTCCTTTTTGAGATGTAGTACCGATATACATTCCCGGCCTTTTTCGTACAGGTTCAAGTCCTTCAAGAACAACAATTGACTCTGCACTGTAAGCTGATTTAGAGGATTTAGCCATTTGTTAATTATAGCGGAAAGTAAGCCGCAAATAAAGGCTAAAAAGGCAAAAAAGAAGTATGGTATGGAAACGGGAAGCGGGTTAGGAAGGTGGAAGTAAGAATATGGAATTTATCAATCATCCATTTTCTATCCTCTTAACCCGTTTCTATCCCTAACTTCCTATTTCTTATTTCAGCTCGACTTTTGCTCCTGCTGTTTCTAGCTTTTTCTTTGCTTCTTCTGCCGCTTCTTTCTTTGCTTCTTTTAGAAGTTCTTTTGGTGCGGATTCTACTAATTTTTTAGCCTCCATAAGCCCGAGATTTTGATCTATTTCTCTAACTGCCTTAATAACTGCAAGTTTGTTTGCTCCTGCTTCTGCAAGAATGACATTAAATGTAGATTTTTCTTCTTGTGGGGCTTCTCCTGCTCCTCCAGTAACCGATCCTGTTTGTGCAGGCGCAGATATCGGAGCAGATGTTATTCCAAATTTATCTTCCATGTATTTTGCAAGATCTGCAAGTTCGAGCGCTGTTAGTCCTTCAATCTCTTTTGCGATTTTTTCTAATTTTGATGCTAATTTAATTTCTTCAGCCATTATTAATCACCTCCTTAGGGTTTGATGATACCAATTGGTCACTTTTTAATATATTAATAATTTTTGATATTGGAGTTTTTAGCGTAAAGTAAAATTTTGAGGAAGAGTACCTAAATATATATGTAAGCTTTGAAATGAGTTGATCTATTGAAGGCAAAGATGCAATTTTTGAGAGTTTCTCAGACTCATACAGCTCTCCATCAAGAAGGCCGAATTTGAAAGTTATATTTTCGTTTGTTTTTGAAAATTCGAGAATTGTTTTCAGAGCTTCAGAGTAGTCCTTATCAAGACTTAATAGAGCGGTCTTATCTTTAAGATTTTCTGATTGTTTTCGTACTTCGTCGTATTTTTTGTCTTCAGAAGCGAGTTTAGATAAAGATTTGCTAAGAAGTGTATTTTTTACTACTTTAATCTTAGCGGATAGTTTCCTTATTTTTTTTCTTAAGTCTTCAAGATTTTGATGGGCAATATTACCAAATCCAATAAGAGCAAAATTTGGGGAATGAGCAATAATTTCTTTTAAGGAGTCTACTTGTTCTTTTTTCTTTGTATTTACCATATTTCACTTGTTGATCTTAATTGTTGATCAAACTCCTTCAGGAGATTGTTCTTACGGTCTAGTTATACTCGATATATCGAGTCAGACTCGACTAGCCTGAAGTCTTGGTGACTTTTAAATTATATCAAATTTCGCCCAAAAGTTCTTTCAAAGTTTTTGGTGCGTTTTCTTCTCTATTTCTATCTTTTTTCTTTAAAGGCATAGCTGCTTTCATTTTACGGGCTATTTCCTGCTTTTTTTGGAATTCCTCTACTCTACCTTTTGTATCAATGAATCGATGTTCACCTGTGAAATAAGGATGACAGCTTGAACAGACTTCAACATTTATGCTTTGTTTTGTTGAACGCGTTGTAAATGATTTACCACAAGAGCAAACGACTTGTACATCGTCATAAATTTGCGGATGAATATTAGCTTTCATGATTCGAAAGTATAACAAACTTCTGCTTATTTTTAAATAGCTCTATACAAAATTATTTTCTTAGTTGGAGCCGCTTCGCATCCGCGAAGTCCAAAATCGAAAATAATTTATATATTCGCTATTTTGCTTAATTCGTTTATCCGTTCGTTCGTTAATTTCTTAATACGTAATTCTTACTTCTTTATACTGCATACTGTATACAGAATACTGAATACTGATTTATTGTAGTATTTTTTCCCAGCGACCTTGTGAGATTACGACGTCCAAGTTATGAAAGCTTTTTCCTATTCTGTGGTCTGTGAGGCGATTTTGTGGAAAATTGTAGGTTCTTATTTTTTCAGCCCTGTCGCCTGTCCCGACGTCTTTGACATATGAATGACGCATACCGGATCTTTTTTCTTCCTCAAGTTGGTAAAGTTTTGAGGCAAGTAGGTTGAGGGCTAATTTACGATTCTTTTCCTGCTGACGTTCTTGGCTTGATGTTACAACAATTCCTGTTGGTTTATGTGTGAGTCTTACTGCAGTGGAGACTTTATTTACATTTTGACCTCCGTGTCCTCCACTTCTGAAAAACTGCCAATCAAGATCTCCTTGATTTATCTTAATCTCGCTTGATATTACTGTTGGTAAAACTACGATTACACAAGTTGAAGTATGCACACGACCTCTTTTTTCTGTTGTCGGTATTCTCTGAACTCTATGAACCCCGGTTTCACTCTTGAACGTGTCATATGCACCAAGGCCTTTAATTCTAATTACAAATTCGTCCAAATAACTGGAGGAATAGCCTTTTTTTTGTGCAAATCTAATATAAGAAAGTTGAAGCTCTTTTGCCCAAATCTTTGACTCGTCTCCACCAACGCCAGGGAGAGCTTCAATAATTGCGATGTCTTTGTTAATAATCATAAATAGTCAACCTCTAATTCCTAAGCCCTAAATCCTAAACAATCTCTAATTTCAAAATCCAAAATACAAATAGTTTTTGAGATTTGAGCATTTGAGTTTTGAAATTGTTTAGAGTTTAGAGATTAGGGTTTAGAAATTCTAAAAGTTCTTCTTTCTTCATGTCTTTTTGTTCTCCTGTTTTCATATTTTTTACTTTTATTTTGTTTGTTTTTATTTCAGTAGGTCCAATAATTAAAACATATGGAATCATCCTTTTATCTGCGTACTTTAATTGTTTATCAAGTTTTGTTTGGGATTCTGGGTATAGTTCACAAGAGATACTATTTTTTCTGAGATAAGCGGATAATTCGACTGATTTATAAAGAGTTTTGTCATCAAAAACAGTGATGAGGCAAGAAGGAGACTTTAAGACAGAGTTTGGTATAAGGCCTTTGTTTTGCATGAATTCGAGTAAAATCACGTCAGAAGTAGCAAATCCAACTCCGGGAATCTTAAGTTTTTTGTCAAAATCACTAACCAAATTGTCATATCTTCCACCGCCAAAAAGAGATCTGTTCAACGAACCCTCTTCATCAGAGACTTCAATTGCTTCAAAAACAACACCTGTATAATAATCCAATCCTCGTACGGTTGAAGTATTGATCTCGCAGTATTTATCAACACCATATGATTTAAGAATTGAAAACAAATCTTCAAAATAAGAATAATCAGCAGGCTTGATCTTATAATCGATTATTCGATTAATCGATTGTATTTGAGAAGCGTCTAAATTCTCGTCCTGAAGCATTGAGTCAAAGTCCTTTTTTGAAACTTTTTGTTTTTTATCTATTATGATTAAAACGCTTCCTATTTTTTCTTTTGGAATATTTATATTCAAAAGACTCTCTTCTATATATGATCTTGAATTTATTAAAACTTTGAAATCTTTCTCATCTGCTCCAAGCATTTCAAAGATGCTTATTAATGTATATATAGATTCAGCGTCTGAGACGATGCTTTTTGTGCCTAAAATGTCAAAATCAGCCTGATAAAACTCTCTGCTTCTTCCCTTTTGTGGAGTCTCATATCTAAATCTTGCGCCTATATTGAATAGTTTAAGCGGAAATATAAGCTGTCCTGCTTTGTTTGCAACCATTCGAGCCAGGCTAGGAGTCATTTCAGGACGAAGAACTAAAATTTCTCCTTTTTTATCCCTAATCTGGAAGGTTTGTCTTTCTAAAAGCTCCTTAGATGTTTTATTTTCATATAAAGCCACAGGCTCAACAATAGGCCCGTCGTACTCCTGATATCCAAGAAGATTGGCAACCTGCCTGAATTTCTCAAATATAAAGCTTTGTACACCTTTTTCTTGTGGGTATAAATCTCTGAATCCTTTTAAAGGATTTAAACCTGTCATGTTGAGGAAATTATAACAAATACGAGCATATATAACTTGGAACGTGGAACGTATAATGTATAACGTGTAACGTGGAACATATAAATTTCTAATTACACTAAAAAGGAAGTTGGAAATTGGTATTTAATACACTAACTTCTACTTTCTATCTTCCTAACCCGCTTCCCGCATCCATATCCCAACTTCCAGAATGTTAGGTTAATTAGGACAATTTATTATTTGGTATTGAGGTTTTTGGGTTAAAGAATTTTCAGGAGGCTGTTTTTAATATGGCTTGAACAGTGATTGTTTTTCCGTCCCTGTATAAAACAATTGTGACGCGCTCCCCTATTTTTTTATCTAGTATTATCTTTGCTAAAGAGCCTTGATTCTTATCTGATATTCTTTCTCCATCTATTGAAATGATGATATCTCCTTCTTGTATACCTGCTTCATCAGCAGATGAACCCTCAATTACGCTTGCGACGTATGCTCCTTGCACTAAATTTTCTGCTTTTGCTGTTTCCTGATCAATTATGCTATATCTTACTCCTAAGATTGGTCTTTCAAATGTTCCGCCTCGCTTTTGAAAATCGCCGATAAGTTCTGAAACGACGTTTGAAGGTATTGCAAAACCTAAATTTTGTCCTTGTTGTGCAATTGCAGTGTTTATTCCAATTACCTGCCCACTTGAGTTTAAAAGAGGGCCTCCTGAGTTTCCCGGACTTATTGCGGCATCTGTTTGGATTACATTATCTAATTTTTCAACATGTGCTTCATATGGCGAACCTGCAGTTATTCCCCTGCCAAGCCCTGATATAATTCCCGATGTTACTGTATTTGCAAATTCTCCAAGTGGAGTACCGATTGTAATTGCAATTTGACCGAGTTTTAGCTTTGATGAGTCTCCAAGCTCAAGAGGATTTAAATTTTTTGCATTAATTTTAAGTATCGCAAGGTCGTTTAAAGGATCTCTGAATATACTTGCAACTTTATACTCTTTTTTGTCATTAGTAAATACGGTATATGAGGCTTCTGTATCACCTACGACATGTTTATTTGTAATTATAAGCCCGTCAGAAGAAACTATAAAACCGCTTCCAATATTTTGTTGAACTTCAGCCTTGGTACCTGGAATTGTTTCAAATGGATTCACTGGGTTGAACGGATTGATTTTAATACGATCTTTTGTTGTTTCGACTTTTGTAATTCCTATTGTCACAACAGAAGGTATAGATTTCTCTATTACTTCTATAATCGTAGATTCACTGTTAAATAAGTCAGAATTATCTCGTGGCAAGTCAGCGCTTGACCGCGGTATTTTAATATATTTTTCAAGAGAAATTTTAGGGATGAGGTTTAGAGATTGTCCAATTGCAAGAAGAACTATAATTATTGCTAAAGCATAAAGAATTTTTTTCATAAACTCATTTTATCAGCAAATTCAGTGCCTTTTCAAGCTGGTTGTCCTGTTCCCGTGTCAGTGTATTTCCGTCTTCAAGATTGAGTTTAAGCTCTTCGTCAGGTTCGATTCCTTTTCCGTTTATCCACTCTCCATTTGGGAGTATCCACTTGGCAACGGTTATATGAAGACCTGCGCCTTTTCTAAGATCCAGAGCTTCCTGTACCGATCCTTTACCAAACGTTTTTACTCCGACAAGAGTTGCTTTGTCGTAATCTCTCAAAGCTCCTGCTAATATTTCAGAAGCTGATGCAGAGCCTTCGTTTATAAGAACTACCAATTTAGTATTTTGGAGATTCCCGTTTCTTATCGACTTATAATCCTTATTTGAGTTGACTGATGATTCTTGTTTGACAACGAGTTTTCCCTTTTCAAGAAACTCTGAAGCGATATAAACAGAACTTTCTAAAAACCCACCTGGATTATCACGAAGATCTAGAACCATGCTGTTAATATTTTCCTGATCTTTCTTCTGTATTACGAAATCAACTGCTTTGTTCCATTCTTTATTTGTATTTTCACCAAACTGGCTTATTTTTACGTACGCTACCTGTTCACAATTTTCATCACACTTTATGCTTTTTTCCAGCCTATATTCGACAGATTCTACCTTGATTTCATCCCTAATAATTGCTATTTTTCTATCTTTTTCATCTGCTCTACCAAGTGTTAAAGTAACTTTTGTACCTTTCTCGCCTCTGATTTTTGAAACCGCTTGAACAAGCGTCCATCCTTCAGTTGATTTGCCATCCACTTCTTTTATAACGTCCCCAGCTTTAACCCCTGCTTTGAGAGCCGGTGAGTCTTTTAGCGGAGCAATAATTATGATTTGGCTATTTTTGAGTCCGAGTTGTGCTCCAATCCCAGTAAACTTTCCTTCAAGATCTTCTTTTGACTCCTTGTTTTCATCTGGCGTGAGAAAAAAAGTGTAAGGATCACCGAGTGAAGCAACCATTCCTTTGATTGCGCCGTAGAACATTTTTGTGCTATCGAATTTTGTTTTATCGACATACTTTTGCTCCAGTTGATCCCAAGTCTGCCAAAACAAATTAAAATCAAGATTTTTAATCCTCCCCTGGACGCTTGTATTTGTTAGAGTTTTGTATTCGCCTATTTTAAATCCAGCTCCGAAGACAAAAATAAACAGTGAAATAGTCAAAAGGATCTGTGTGATGTTTTTGTTTTTCATTATCTGTAGAAATATATTGTATTATCTTTTTTAATTACCGAAACATACGGTAAATTCAATTTTTTTATTTTATCCCAATCCTCTTTTTTTAAAAGAGTCGCAGACGGAATGTCAATTTCACGACTTAAAGGTTCAAGCGAAATATACCCTGCGGCACCGATTACTTCAAGCTTTAATTGATTATACTTTTCTATTTTTTTTATTAATACTATTTTATTGGAAATCTCTTCTTTGAAATGACCAAGTGATTTATCGTCAATCAGTATCACTTCTCCACCGAAAAAAGAGCTTGATTCCTTTACCTCAAACTTCTCAGCTTCTTGCACTTCAAGTTCTATCGTGTCGTCATCGACTTTCTTTACTTTTCCTTTAAAAAAGGAATTAATTTTTTCACCACCTTTTTCAGTTACTGACAACGTTACAGTTCCTTCTTGGTGGTCGATTTCTTTTACTATGCCTGTATAGTCGCTTACATATGTTTTTTTTGAAAACAAAGCCTTTTTTTTAGCCAATACTTCTCCTTGTTCAATTTTTTCTCCAACGTTTTTTGTCATGCTTAAAAAGATATTTTTTGCAGGAATATCTAACTCTTGGGCAATTGGGATTTTAATATTCTTTTTTTCAACAACCTTTATTATGGGTGTGTCAAAATCAACTATGTCGCCTTCTTTTATAAGGGGTTGCTTTCCATCCGGAAGCGGCAATTTTATTATCATTAAAACATTATATCAGTTAGAGTCTTTGTATGAGACATAAGGAAGAAGAGCGAAGTATCTCGCGTACTTGATTTGCTTTGTCAGTTGGCGCTGATGTCTTGCGCATACTCCAGAATTTTCTCTGTTAATTATCTTTTTTCTTGGAGTCAAAAATCTTTCAAGATTTTCAATATCCTTAAAATCAGGCTGTGCTCCGTATTTGCAAAAATAACATTTTTTCATATGATTTATTAATTTTTAGAAGGGAATATCGTCTGGATCTATTGTTTCTACCTCATTTTCTGATTTTTCTTTTTTCTTTTTTTTATCTTCTTTTTCATCTGTTTCTTCGACTTCTTCTTTCTCGTCAACTTTTTTAGACTCATCCACTTTCTCTTTTTTTTCATCAGTCTCTGAAGTAAAGGTAGACTCGTCAGTACCTGTTTGACTATTACTTCTTCGTCCATTGCTTAGAACTATAAAGTCTTCAAGCACAATCTCGGTAATTGATCTTTGATTTCCATCTTTGCCAACAAAGGATCTGTAGATTAATCTTCCTTCAATGTAAACTTTTTTCCCTTTTGCAAGTAATTTTCCACAAAGCTCTGCTACTTTATTCCAGGCGACTACTCTGTGGTATTGTACGTCTTCTTTTGTCTGGCCTTCATTAGTAGTCCAGCTTCTGTTTGTTGCTACGCCAAAAGTACATACAGCTGCTCCATTTGGAGTATATTTCAGCTCTGGATCTCGCGTGAGATTTCCAAGAATAATTGCTTTATTGATTGATCGGTTTGCCATAATATAACTTAAAACTCATAATGCAAAACTCAAAACTCAACTAAAAACTCAAAAGTTTATTAGTTTTTACTTTTAAGTTGAACTTTTGACTTTTGACTTTTAAGTTTTGATTTAAAAATTAAGTATCTCAGTACTACGCTTTCAAAGCCTAATTTCTTTTTGAACTCTGATATTTTATCTATATTTAATTCAATTGTCCACTCAAATAGATAAGCTTGACTGATCTTTTTAATATCAAAGGCAAGTTTTTTTTTGCCGTATGTTTTTTCCTCTATTACTTTTCCCGATAATGAAGATATTAACTCTTTTAGTTCTTTTTGTTTATTCTCTTCATCCAATAGGAATACAAAGTCGTATTGATTCATAATAAACTAAGTTGTGTATATAATAATACCCTAGATGCTAAAAATCAACAATATAATTCCCGTTATTTTACTAATCTTTTTTCTTATTTTTACCAGATTCGTAGATCTTTCATGGGGATACCCTTATTTCTTCCATCCTGACGAGAGAAATATCGCAGTTTCTTTATCGCAGTTAAGTTGTGATAATTTATTGGATTTAAAAAATTGTTTGAATCCAATGTTTTTTGCCTATGGGCAGTTTTTTATATATCTTGGGTATATTTTTACATTTACACAAAAACAATTATTTTTCTCAGACTTTGTTATTATTTTGAGGTCAATCTCTGCAGTCTTTTCTATCTTAACTGTATTGACTGGTTTGTTAATTGTTAGAGAACTGATTGGTAATAAAATTAAAAAACATGCGTTAAATTTAACTTTGGGAGCCACTGCACTAGTACTGATTTTTTCACCTTCTTTAATACAAATTGCGCATTTTGGAACAACAGAGTCTATTCTCGCTTTTTTCTACACGGCACTAATATACATATCTATATTATTTATAAGAAATAAAATACCGTCAATTAACTATTTAATTGGTAGTTCAGTGCTTTTGGGACTTGCTGTTGCTACAAAAGTTTCTTCTATGATTTTTCTTATTATTCCGTTTATTACTTTGTTTTTTACAGAAAAAATAGATATTAAGAAAAAAATATTATATTTAATACATATTTCGTTTTTTACTATTGTACTTGCAATATTTTTTTCCCCTCATTATTTGATTTCATCTAAGGAGTTTTTAAGTTCATTAAGTTATGAATCTGCTGTAGCTTTAGGAAGAGTAAAAGTTTTTTATACAAGGCAGTTTGAGATGGCAATTCCTATAATATTTCAGTTTCAAAAAATATTCCCTTATGCTTTGGGTATTCCCGCTCTAATATTCTTTATTCTTAGTATTTTGTATTTACCAAGAACCAAGGAAAATAAATTTTTAATACTCTCGTTCTTAGCATATTTTATTCCGACTGCTTTTATTTATACAAAATGGACAAGGTTTATGGCGCCAGTAATGCCGTTGATGCTTATAATTGTACTTTTATTTTTGGTACATTTATTTTTTGTCAAAACAAAAAATAAATTATTTGGATTGATATTTTTTTGCATTACAGTGTTAGCAATATCAACTCCAGGAGTGTACTTTACCCAAATATATTTGAACGAGGACATTAGAATAAAAGCTTCTGAATGGATTGTGAATAATATTCCAAGCGAGTCTGTGATTCTTTCAGAAACAGCAAATGTGGTGGATATTCCAATAATAACTCAAAAGCATGCCCTGTACCGAAGCGAAGCTTCTGGTTCAGGGTCAAAAGTTAAAAGCC
>Ga0210057_1005540_pt1 | contig 16181 bp, 10 predicted proteins | sample CryGeyCG2114_010_2_FD_183968 | JGI IMG/M metagenome (GOLD analysis project Ga0210057, IMG submission 183968) | Groundwater microbial communities from aquifer - Crystal Geyser CG10_big_fil_rev_8/21/14_0.10 (SPAdes) (version 2) | ecosystem: Environmental > Aquatic > Deep subsurface > Groundwater ...
ACATTATACCTTATATTTGTTTCTTCTCTTATCGTAGGTCGTTAGTTGTTGTTCGTTAGTCATTCTTCTTCTTTCTTACTTTTTACCTACTACTTATTACTTTATACTTTCTTTCTACTTTCTACTTATTACCTTCTATCTTCTCATTCTCTTGTTGTTAGTCGTTAGTCAGTTTTACTAATAAGTAGACCTCACTCCATTCAGGATGAATACTATTGTTATTTTTAACTTTTAATTGATTTACTTCATTTCTCCCCATCTTTTTCCAATTTTACAATCTACAACCAAAGGAAAACCTAAAGCATAAACACTTTCCATAATATTTTTAATGTCTGTTATTGTCTGGCTGTCCTTATTGTTTTCTATTTCATTTTTATCTACTTCAAAAACTAATTCATCGTGGATTGTTAAAAGCATTTTTATTATATCTTCTTTTTTATTTTTTTTTATATAAAAATCAACTTCTTTCATTGCAAGTTTTAAGATATCTGCCGCCAAACTTTGTGAGGGCATATTTATGGCCTCTCTCTCTGCCCCAGAAGATAAAAATGGATTAGGGGAGTGGATAGACGAAACATCTCTTTGTCTCCCATTAATATTTTTTGAAATTCCAGTTTTTCTTGCTTCTTCTAAAATATTTTGTTGCCAATCTTTTACAGAAGAAAACTCTTCAAAATATCTTTTTATAAAATCTTTCGCTTCGTCTTGAGATATTTTTGCGCTTTGAGCTAAAGCTCTATAACCCATCCCATACATCATTCCAAAGTTAAGCGTCTTAGCTGTTCTTCTCATTTTTTGATTCACATCATTAATAGACACTCCAAATATTTTTGAAGCTGTCATGGTATGAATGTCTCCACCAGTTTTGAATGTGTTTACCATATTCTTGTCCTGAGTTAAAAAAGCAATTACTCTAAGTTCAATTTGTGAATAATCAAAGGAAACAAAAAAATTATTTTTTTCTGGAATAAAAATATTTCGTATTTCTTTTGACCACTCCGATTCCTGAGGTATGTTTTGAAGGTTTGGATTTTGACAAGAGAGTCTTCCGGTTGATGCCCCCAACTGTAAAAATGTCGGATGAATTCTCTCATCTTTGAAAACTAATCTTTTAAAGGCATCTAAATATGTTGTTTTTATTTTGAATAACTCTCTATATTCAAGGAGTTTGTCAAATATAGGTAAGGGGTTTTTCTCTTTTATTTTTTCAATTACATCTGCCCCAGTAGATTTAATTTTTAGCTTAAGATCATTTTGAAAATAATCCAAAAGCTGTTTGGGGGAGTTTAGATTTATATCTTTTCCTATTTGTGTAATTATATTTTCTCTTTTTTTATCTATTTCTTTTTCAAGTTTTTTAGTCACTAAATCTAATTCTTTTAGATCAATTTTTATCCCTTTTATCTCCATATTGGCTAAAACTGGAATAAGTGGTGTTTCAATTTCATCAAAAACTTTTAACAGCCCCCTTTTTTTGATTTGTGCTTTAATCCAAGAATAAGAATCTAAAACAAAGTCTTTTTTTGACATCTCTTTTTTGAAGATGTTTAAAGACAATATATCCTGATCTTTTGTATCTATTCCCAGTAGTTGATACCCCAAAGAAACATCAAAATAAGGAGAAGTAAATGGATGAAATTTATAAGCATTTTTCAAGTCCCAACTTATTTTTATTTTTGTCTCAGAATTAAAATCATCCTCTTTTATTTCCAAAAAAGAATGGTCGTCGGGATCTAAAAATAAAAGGTTTTTATCTGCATCATTTTTTCCATTAAATAAATTTTGTTCTTGTGGTGTTTCTGTTTGTTGAATCAGCGATTTTGGAATTCTTTTTATTAAACTACTAAATCCATTTTGGGCCAAAAATTCTAAAATCTTTTTTCTATCCATTTGAAACATCAAATTCTCTAAATTCGTATCAATGGGCACTTCTGTGTTTATCTTTGCAAGTTCTTGAGATAATAAAGCGATCTCTCTGTTATTATTTATTTTTTCATAAATCTTTTCTTTTTTTCCTTTTTTTAAAAAACCATCTAGGGTTTTATATTTTTGTAATATTATTGATGCTGTTTTTTGACCTATCCCAAGTACGCCGGGGATATTGTCAGATTGATCTCCAACTAAAGCTTTATAATCAATAAGTTGTTCCGGTTCTAATCCATATCTTTCTATAACTCCAGCTCGATCATATTCTATTGTTTCAGAGATGCCCTTTTTAAATGTTTCAACAACGATTTCGCCATCTTTAACTAACTGTAAAGAATCTAGATCGCCAGTTAAAATTGTAACTAAAATATTTTTTTCTACTCCAAATTTTTTTGCCATTGTGCCGATCAGATCATCTGCTTCAAAACCAGGAGATTCAAAAGTTTTTATAGAAAAAGCGTCAAACAAATTATGAGCTTCTATTAATTGAGAAATAAGTTCATCTGGAGCTTTTGGCCTTTGGGCTTTATATTGGTCATACCTCTCTTTTCTAAAAGTTGGTTCTGGTCTATCAAAAAGAGCGGCAATATAATCTGGTTTTCTTTGGTTCAATATTTTTAACAAAACACTTGATACTCCATAAATTGCCCCAACTGGCTGACTTTTTGGGTTATTAAGTGGCGGAAGAGCGTGAAAACACCTATGAATAAGAGAGTTAGCGTCAATAAGTAGTAAAGATTTCATATATATAATTATACCCTTTTTATTATCTATTTTAAAACGCATGCAACCGATATTGTAATGTTATTTTTTGTTTTGATTAACTTTAACTTACCTGCTGGCAAGCAGGAAGTTATATTTTCCAGTTTTGGCCCAGCTCTTAATAGAGGATAGGTTTTTTGATATTTGTTGTTGGTTGTTAGTAGTTAGTTGTTTACCCCGAGCGAAGTCGAGGGGTTGGTCAATTCTGTTATGCACACATTTATTTTTTTATTGTGGTATAATTTAGCCAAAGGTTTTTCTTAATAAAAATTTAGAATTAAAAAAATAATATGGACCCAAATTCACAACAAAACGATCTGAATCAAAATAATTTTCAAGGCGGACAAAGTAATGTTCCTCCTCCACCACCATCCGCAGAAGATCAAGTTGCTGTTAGAACAATGGCTTCTGATTTAGAATCAATAAAACAAACAGGTGGAGATTCTCCTGAGTCACAGATTATTAGTGCTCCAGAAGTATCCACTGCCAGAATGGAAAATATGCCAGTTGGACAAAATTATCAGTCAACAAATCAAAACTTTCAAACTAATTCAGTTCCACCTTCAGAGTCTCAACCAAATGTCGTCAATCAAGATTTTCAAAATCAACCCGCCATTGATCAAACGCCTTTAAAGCCAGCCTCGTCTTTTAATTTTAAAACTATTCTATTAATTATTGGGATTGTTATTGTTGCTGGAGGAATAGGTTTTGGGGTTTATTATTTTGTTACATCTCTTAGGAAACAGCCAGAAGTTTCAGTCCCTACCAATCAAGTTAATCTTCCTACTGCCACCATTCAACCAACTTCAACCCCTGTTGTTAATACTCCAACCCCAACCCCTGTTGCTCCTCTAATACATTCATCTATTATTTACAACCCAACCAAAACAGAAACATTAACGCTTTCAAACTCACAGCTTGTTGGAATTAAAGAAGCTATTGCAAAGGCATCAGTAGAAAAATTAATCTCTGGGAATGTAAAAGACTTGGCTTTTATTGATACCTTAGGTCAACCAGTTGAGTCATCAGTTTTTGTTGCTTCTATGTTTCCTGCGATTGCTCCCAATTTAAGTAACTTTTTAGATAAAGATTTTACCTCCTGGCTATATGGTGATAAAACTGGAGGAAACAAATTTGGTGCTATCTTTCAGATAAAACCAAACTTTACACTAGATCAAGTTAAGACCTCTATCTCTTCCGCTATTGAATCATCCCCTGTTGATATGGCCAATCTATTCGTTTCTCCTGTTACTATGCCAACGACGGTTGAATTTAAAGAGGGTCAGATAGAAAGCGTTCCAGTTAAGTTTTTAGTCTTCAATGCCAAAACCGGAAATGTCTTTGAATATGGTTTTTATAGCCTTGGGACAACAAATTATCTTGTGATGTCCACATCTTACAATCAAATGTTGAGTATAATTAAAAATCTAAAATCAAAACCAGCCATTAATCCATTGCCTATCACTCAATCTCCATCTCCCACAGCATCTTCTACTAATAATTAATCTCACTCATTATGATTTCAGAAGAAAAAATAAAAGAGTATAAGGGCATATTGGAAGCAGATAAAGAAAAGTTGATGGCTCAAGTGAAAAAATATGATACCCGTCCAGATTTTGAAAACGAACCGGGTTATGAAGATGAGGCCAATGAATCAGTTGAATCTTTTGATCAGTCTGCCGAAGAAACTATTTACAGAGAAAAACTTTCCCATGTAGAGGATGCTCTTAATAGAATAAAAAAAGGAACTTTTGGTATTTGTAAAAACTGCCAAGGAGAGATTTCAGAAGAAATGCTTGATATCATTCCTGAAACAGACCTCTGCCAAAATTGTAAAAAAGAAATCAACAATTAATAATCAAAAAATAAAAACAGTCCGCCCCTTGGACTGTTTTTACTAAATAAACTATACATTTTTATTCTTCTATTTTTTGTCATTCCGCTTGCTATGATTTGTGGTGAGTAGAGGTCATATAATTACTCTCTTTTTCTTTGTTTTTCTGATCCGCATGAAAAATCAGGGCTATTATATGAGATTTTTTATTTCATTTTGGATGATCGCTCTCTACTTTCTACTTATTACCTTTTACTTCTTCCTCTCATACTGCATGCATTATAATAATTATTCTTTATTATTTTTAACTTTGAATTTTAAAATTTCAATTTAAATCTATGCCACTTTCAAAAATATATTCTGCCGAATTAGAAGGGGTCACTGCTAGACTTATAGAAGTTGAAACGGATATTAATATCGGTCTATCAAGTTTCACTATTGTTGGACTAGCAGATAAGGCCGTCTCAGAAGCCAAAGAGCGTGTTTCGTCAGCTTTAAAAAATTGTGGAATAAAACCACCCACGAGAGAAAATAGAAAAATAACTGTTAATCTTGCTCCTGCCGACATAAAGAAAAATGGATCTCAATACGATGTCGCCATTGCTCTTGGATATCTGATCGCTTCTGAACAAATAAAGAAATTTAATTCAAATAAAAAAATATTTGTTGGGGAGTTGGCTTTAGATGGATCTATTCGTCCTATTCCCGGGGTTCTAAATATCTGTGATATGGCTAGAAAAATAGGTTTTGATTGTGTTTTTATTCCACATAAAAATTCCAAAGAGGCATCTATTATAGAAGGAATAAAAATCATTCCTGTTGCTCATCTTCGTGAAGTTATTGCTTATTTGGAGGAAAGGATAACTATCCCAGAATTAGAAAGAGAAAGTTTTATTTTGCCACCTCAAAATTTTTCTATTGATATCTCAGAAATAAAAGGACAAGAATTAGCTAAACGAGCTCTTTCAATTTCTGCCGCTGGATCGCATAATCTTTTTATGTCTGGACCTCCAGGAGCCGGAAAAACAATGTTGGCTCAAGCCCTGTTATCTATCTTGCCCCCCATCACTCAAAAAGAAGCGTTAGAAACATCACAGATTTGGAGCGCTGCTGGGATGCTTATTGATCAGCCTTATGTTTCTAGCCGTCCCTTTCGTTCTCCTCATCACACTGCTTCTATTATTTCAATTATTGGCGGTGGACAAAATCCTAAACCGGGGGAAATTAGTCTTGCTCATAGAGGAGTTTTATTTTTAGATGAGGTTCCTGAGTTTCATAGAGATGTTCTAGAGTCACTAAGACAGCCACTAGAAAGTGGGAAAGTTATTATTTCCAGAGCAAAAAACACCTTGGAATTTCCTGCGAGGTTTATGCTTTTACTTGCTTCTAATCCTTGTCCTTGTGGTTATTATCAAGACGAAGACAAAGAATGCAAGTGCTCATTTTCAGAAATACAAAGATATCAAAAAAAATTATCTGGGCCATTGTTAGATAGAATTGATATTCACATTTGGGTTAATAGAATAAAGTCAGAAGATCTCAGAAAAGAAAGAAATGAAAACGAATCAAAACAAATTAGACAAAAAATTCAATCAGCTCGCGCCCTTCAAGAAGAGAGATTCAAGAAATTTAACCTTCCCATCTTTTCCAATTCAGAGCTATCCTCAAAACAAATTGAAGATATAATCAAAATATCTCCCAAGGCAAAAAAAATTGCCGATACTATGTTAGACAAGGCTCATCTTTCCGCTAGAGGATATTTTAAAATAATTAAAATTGCTCAAACAATTGCCGATATGGACGAAAGTGAAACCATAGAAGAAAATCATTTGAGCGAAGCATTTTCTTATCGCTCCCGTATATCTTAATTTTTGATCTACTTTTGTTTCATTATTTTTTCCCCTTCTCTTGTTATTTGCCGTCAGTCAATTTTTTTTCTTTGTCTTTCTTTCGTTGTCAGGCGTCAGTTATTTATAAGTTTAAAATTTGAACTTTGAATTTTAAATTGATATTACTTACCTCAATCTGTCAACTTTATTTATTTTTTAAATACCTTATAATCTTCTAAGGTATTTTTAACTTTATTATATAATTTTAAACTTTGGATTTTTAAATTTTAATTTATATGTTTTCTGATTTAAACGAAAAACAAAAAGAAGCTGTTTTTACTGGAGACGGCCCAATGTTGATTGTCGCTGGAGCCGGTTCTGGAAAAACCAAAACCCTGACATCTCGTCTGGCTTATTTAATTACAAAAATGAATGTGTTGCCTAGTAATATTTTAGCTATTACTTTTACTAATAAAGCCGCAGAAGAAATGAAATCTCGGGTTTTTAAAATCATCAAAGATAACAACATAGAGATAGATTCTGAGCCATTCGTTGGGACATTTCATTCTTTTGGTGCAAGTCTTTTAAGAAAAGAAGCTGGTTTTTTTGGGCGAAGCGCTGGTTATAGTATCTATGATAGTGATGACTCTTTAAGGGTTATTAAAAAAATAGTTAAAGAAAATAACTTAGATACAAAAAAATATCCCCCCGCAAAAATTCAAAAACAAATTTCTCGCATCAAAAGTGAATTATCTCTAAAGCAAGAGATACAAAAAAATGAAGAAGATAGAGAGATGTGGTTTTTCTTTGACTCTTACGAAAAAGCTTTAGAAAAAAATAATGCTTTTGATTTTGACGATTTATTAGAAAAAGTTGTTCGCCTTTTTCAGCAACATTCAGAGATTTTAGAAAAATATCAAAAAAAATACTCTCGTATTTTAATTGACGAATATCAAGATGTTAATACCACTCAATATTGGCTCGTCAAATTACTAGCCTCAAAACATCAAAATATTAATGCCGTTGGAGACGACGCCCAATCAATCTATGCTTTTCGTTTTTCTGATTTTAGAAATTTTTTAAATTTTGAAAGAGATTGGCCAAATGCCAAAGTCGTTTTTTTGGAACAAAATTATAGATCTAGTAAAAAAATTATTGAAGCCTCAAGTGAATTAATTTTAAGGAACATAAATCAAAAGCAGAAAAACCTATGGACATCTAATGATGATGGCGCGCCAGTTCATGTTTATGAACAAGACAACGAATTTACCGAAGCCGATTTTGTCGTGAGTAAATGTGTAGAATATATAAAGAAAGGAGAAAGTGTTGGCATTCTTTACAGGACCAATGCTCAATCCCGTGCCTTAGAGCAAATCTTTCTTGAATATGGTATGGATTATAATCTTTTTGGAGCACTATCTTTTTATGAAAGGAAAGAAATTAAAGACATTGTCTCAGCTCTTCGCTACTCTTATAATCCAAAAGACGAGGTTAGCTTGGAGCGACTTAAAAAAAATCTTTACAAAGGGCCTTATCTAATTTTAAAAGAAGGCCTCTCTCTTCAATCTCAAAAGTTTCCAAAAGATATTATTGAATATTTTCTTAAAACTGCTGATTATTTAAATGAAGTTAAAAAAGAGCCAAATTTTTTGGATAGATTGGAAAATATTAAAGAACTTATTTATTTTTCCAGTCAGTTTAATAACCTGGGAGAATTTTTGGAAAAAATTTCTCTAGCTAGCCCATTGGATTATAAACAAACCAAAAGAGAGCAAAAAAAACATCTTTCGGGGGCTAATTTAATGACTATTCATCTTGCCAAAGGACTGGAATTTGATATTGTTTTTGTTGTTGGTGTCAATGAAGGGATTCTTCCTCATGAGAGATCTTTTTCCAAAGAAGAAAATCTTGAAGAAGAGCGTCGTTTAATGTATGTGGCTATGACGCGCGCCAGAAAAGAACTTTATTTGAGTTTTTGGCAGGTGCCGTCCAGATTTCTTTATGAAATTTCAGCAGACAAAGTTGAGTTCTTTGGCGAAAGGTCACTAGATGACGAAGAAAGATATATAGAGTATGATTAAAAATATGTTTAACACAATCCTCAATTTTTTCGAAAAAATTGACATCAAATATTATCTAGCTTCATTTGTTGCTGGTTTTGGGATGATGACTTTAGAACTCACAGCTTCTAGGGTTGTTGCTCCTATGGTTGGGTCATCGGTTTATACATGGACATCTGTTATTGGGGTTGTCTTGCTTGGTTCTATTCTGGGTAATTATTTAGGTGGTTATTTAATAGATAAATATCAATCAAAAAAGATAATTTTCATTTTTTGTTTTTTGATTTCTATTTTTGTTTTATTTATTCCAATTCTCTCTCAAAATCTACTAATAATTATTAGCAGTCAATTTTCTGTAGTGAGTATAATTATTTTTATCTGTTTGATTTTATTTTTTTTACCCTCTCTTTTTATTGGCACAATCTATCCTTGTCTTTTAAAACTAAAAAGTAAAGAAACAAATAATTTAGGCATTACATCTGGTTCACTTTCTGCTTTCTGGTCTCTTGGAAGTATTATTGGAACAGTTTTGACTGGTTTTGTTTTTATTGGTTTTTGGGGAAGTTTCAAAACTCTTTTAGGTGTCGCAATTATATTTTTTCTTTTGGGTTTATTTTTCCTTGAAAAATTAAAACCTATGATTTTATTCTTTTTTATTTTTGTTATATTCTTTGTGTTTTCTTTATTTTTTCTAAATAGTAATAAATATCTTGTCAACAAGGAAACAAATTATTACGCTTTAAAAGTAGTTGATTCCGAGGCATCGTTTTTAGGTAGGGTTAGAACTCTTTTTTTAGATTTTGACTCTCATAGCATAGAAAGTCTAGAAAACAAACCACTTCATATCTATCCAGAAAGTGTTCCCATCTTCAAAGAACTTAAAAATGATACAAAGGATATTTTAGTAATTGGTGGTGGTGCCTATACAATTGCAAAAAATTTTTCTGACTTATTTTTAGATTCCAATGTTGAAGTTTTAGAAATAGATCCAGAAGTAAAAAAAGTTGCCGAAGAATATTTTAATCTTAAAAAATATCCCATTAAAACCATTATTTCTGATGGTCGTTTTTATTTAACCAATAGTAAAAATAATTATGATTTAATTTTTGAAGATGCCTTCAACTCTTTTATTTCTTTACCATGGCATCTAACTACTCAAGAGTTTAATCAGCTAGCAAAAGAGCATCTAAACAAAGATGGTGTCTATGCTGTTAATTTTATATCCGCTTTTGAAGGAGAAAATTCTTTATTTTTTCAAAGCATGCTAAAAACATTTTCTCAAACATTTCCAAATTATTATATTTTATCTTTTGGAAATTTTGGATTTGAGTCTCAAAATATTATTTTAGTTGGGATAAATGGAGATAAAAAAATTTCTGAAGATCAACTCAAAAATATTCTAGAAAAAAATCAAGATGGAATTTGGTTATCTTCATTGGTTATTAAAGACAAAATTATTCCAATTGATAAATCAGTTGTTTTTAAAGATGATTTTGCTCCAACGGAGAGAATGATGGTCCCATTGGTTGATTGGTATTTTAGGTCGTATGTGAATTTTTATTATTCGCTTTTTTAAAATATGATATATAAAATATTTTCTAGAATAGAATCAAAAAAATTTGGAATTATTGAGCTGATGTTTGTGTTTATTTCTATTGTTTTTGTCAGGTATCTTTTGGAAAGTATCTTGGGCCTCGGGTTAAATAATAAGTTATTACCAATATCAGCTTTGTTTCACTATATAGTATGGTATGGCGTAGTTATTTTATTTATCTCTATTTTTCTATCTTTTATTTTAAAATCTGAAGTTATTAGTATTGTGAAAATGGCTATATATTTTTTTCCTATAATATTGTTGCCCTTATTGTTATCTTGGATTATTGGCGAGTCGATTATATCTTCAACGAGTTACATATCAGCTATTTCATTATCCCAATTAGTTAAGTCAGTCTTAGGATTTTTTATTATCTCAGATATTAATTTTGGTTTGGGGATTAGAATAGAAATTGGATTGGTCTGTTTTGGATTATTTCTATATTCATTTTATAAATCAAAAAAGATAAAAATCGCTATTATATCTGTGTTAGTTTCATTTATTATAATTTTTATTTTTGGGTCTTTGCCAAGCTTATTTTTGATATCTCAAAATTCTAATAATTTATATCCATTTACTTATAATTTGGATTTATTTTATAACAATCAATCTCAAACAATAGGAGCTCAAAACTACATCTCTGATTATTCTCAAGAGTCCCTAAATATCTGGTTGAATATCTTATTGACTATACCTCTAATGATAATTGGAATTCCTCTTATTTTTTTATTTTTTTACCTATACAAAAAAAATATATATTTTTCAGTAATAAAAAACATACGTTGGAATAGGATTATGTACTATATGGCAATGATGGCCTTAGGTATGTTTATTGCTTATGATTTTTATCCTGTGATTATTAAAATCAATCTCATAAATATTTTGTCGTTTTTGTTAGCCTTTGTATCTGTGGCGCTCTTTTTTCTGTCGGTTTGTTTTCAAAATGATATATATGACCTTGAAGCAGATAAAATATCAAATCCAAATCGACCATTGTCGAGTCATCTTATAGACAAAAGACAATCTTTTTATATATATTTATTGCTTGGATTATTATCTCTTTCGTCAATATTTGTCATAAATTTCACATCATTTATTTTTGTTTTGTTAGCTTTTATAATTGCATTTTTATATTCGACTCAATTTTTACGACTAAAAAAATATATATTCTTAAATTCTTTCTCTATTTCACTCGCCCATGTATCAATTGTTTTGGCTGGATTTTACATGGTGCGACCGACGGCATCTTTTTCTGATTTTCCAATCAATCTCTTTTGGGCAATTTTAATTACCGTTTTTCTTTTTTCAAACATTAAAGATATTAAAGACGTCAAAGGCGACAAAGAACAGAAAATTCAGACATTCCCCACTTTACTTGGTGAAGTTCAGGGCAAGATCGTTATTAGTATTTTCACACTTTTTGGATATTTAATTATTTCTTTTTTGGCGCAGATCAAGGAATTATATTTTGTATCGCTAATTATAGGTGGGGTTGAAGTGTTTCTAATAAATAAAAAAGAATATTCGGAAAAGTATATAATTATGACAAGTTTTATATTCATTTTTATTGCAGCTTATTTGGTTTTAATAAAATAATTTATGCCCCAAAAACTCGGACAGCATTTTCTCAAAAATAAATCCAAAATCAAAAAAATAGTAGAAGTCATTGATCTTCAAGAGGATGATTTTATTTTTGAAGTTGGACCGGGGCACGGCGAGTTAACAAAAGAAATTATCCAAGAATTTGAAAACAAGAATATAAAAAAATACAAACTTATTTCCATTGAAAAAGATATTTTTCTCGTTCCTAATCTAAAAGATTTAAAAGGCAATAATCATAATTTTGAAGTTATTGCTGATGATGTTCGTCATTTTTTCCCCAATCTCCATAAAAACTACAAAAAACTCGGGAATAATTTCAAGATTGTGGGTAATATTCCATATTATCTAACTGGTTTTTTACTTAGAATTATTAGCGAATTAGAAAGCTCGCCCCAAAAAACCATTTTACTTATTCAAAAAGAAGTTGCCGAAAGAATCTCTGCAATTTCTCCAAATACCAATCTTCTTTCCGCTTCGGTCGGCTATTGGGCTAGCTCCAAAATTATCACCACTATTCCCAAAAATGATTTTAGCCCACCTCCTAAAGTAGAGTCAGCTGTTATTTGTTTAGATTTATTAGAGAATAATAAATATGTATCTCGTATTTCAAAAGATAAATACTACCTCTTTATCAAAAAATTATTTAAGCAACCCAGAAAAACGATTTCAAATAATTTAAGAACAAAAGGAGTTAATCAAAAAGAGGTTGTGTCCAAATTAGAAGAAATTGGTATCAACCCAAGCTCTCGCCCTCAGGACCTCTCTATAAATGAGATTATTAACATTTCTTTGTTGTTTTAGATTTGTTTGTGAGTTATAATAATAACTAATAAGGCGATGAAAGAAAATAAAAAAATATTTATAATTTTTGGTGTTATTGTTGCCATGTTTTTTGTTAGTTGGTTTGTTTTCGGTATAGTTGATTTTAGTAGCCAAAAGATAACAAGCAAACAAAATAAAGAATTTGGACCAATTACAGCGAACAATGCTTTAATATTAAATAATCAAAACATAACACCTTCTGATTCAGATCCTCGGATCAATATAACTGAGGAGATAGGTAATGACATATCAAAGGATTTTATATCTAAGCTTAATCTTTCAACAGTTAGCACTACCGATGACCTCGTTAAAGAAATAAATAAAAATGGGTTAGATAGTTCTAAAATGAAAGAGTTTTTAAATAAAAACCAACTTCAATTATATGATGATTCTCAAATTACAGGAGTTAATGAAGACAAAGATAACAGTGATGCCAAAGCACAGGCCTATGCACAAAAATATTCTGTCATTATGTCACAAGGCATTGGGTATATAATGTATGACGCTACCAAATTTTCAGGGGCCATTCAAAATTTTATTGAACAAGGGAAAGAAGATGATTTGGATAGAATTATAAACGATCTTAAAATTGCTGAAAATCAATTAACGGGCGTAATTGTCCCAACGGAAATTATTGATTTTCATAAAAAAAATGTGGCTTATTTAAGAAATTTTATAATAATTTTAGAGGCTATTAAAACTGGAGAAAGAGATCCCTTAAGAGCGTATCTTGCTATTACCCAAGGAAAAGACAAAATCATTAAACAAGCAGATGATATAAACGCACTTTTTAAAATACTTTCATCTAAATATAAAATATAAATTGTATGAATTTTTGGAAAAAATTAATTGTAGTTATTGTGTTTATTTCTATGATAACCTCTCTCATCGGTAGTATTGTTATACCAAGAGAAGTTCAAGCAATATGGCCAACGATGGTAGCATTTTCCATCCCAAATTTATTGAAATGGATTTGGGAAGCGGTCAAATTAAATTGGGCTGAGATTGCTAAGGTTTATAGAGATGCAATTGTTATAGCCCTCATTAAAATAATGGAGAAAGATGTTATCAATTCAATAAATAATGGAGGGAGTCCAAATTTTGTTTCAAACTGGGGAGGTTTTATGAAGAAAGCAGGTGATATTACATTTAATCAATTTAATGAATATTTGTCTGATTCAAGGGGTATAGATTTATGCGCTCCATTTAAGCCTCAACTTAAATTAAGTTTCGCCGCCCATTTTGGAAATGAATCAGGATTTTCTGGTTTACCAGTTGCATGTAATTTTGATGAGTTTAAACAGAATCTTGAAAATTCAATTGATTTTGTTTCCGAAGGAGGGTGGTTGGCATATAATCAAATATTTCTGCCAGAAAACAATTATTTTGGGATGTCTCTTGAGCTTGAAGATGCTTATAACAATAAAGCAAATGAGAAAAAACAAGAAAGGGAAAATGAATCACAAGCCTCTGGTGGTTTTCTTGGACAAAAAGAATGTATAAAATATGGAGGAGGTTATACGAAAGATTCTATTGCATCATTTTGCGTAGAAAATGAAGAAGATGTTAATAATGTTGCGGCGTGTGAAAAGACTGTGACCGAACAATGGTGCGACAGTTGGCAGACAACAACTCCAGGAGATCTTATTGGAAAAGCTGCAGGTGAGGCAATCGGTGGAGATAATCAAGTTATGGCAAATGTTCAGAGTGCAATTTCTTCTATTGTGGCTGCTGGAGTTAATAAATTATTAGAAACAGGTATGAGTAAAATGACTGATAGTTCATGGGAAGAAGGTAAAAAATATGGGGCAGAGCATGGTCAGGATGGTGGAATACCAAATTTCAACAAAGAAGAACATAAAACTGACATAGAGGATGGTATTGCACATTATCAAGACTTTATCGAATATTCTGACGATCCGTTTCTACCTACTATAAACAGGGGAATAGATATAATCACCTCAAAAAATCTTGAGGCATGTAGTTCTAGTACGATCAATATAGACGAAGGTGGTGGAAACAATAAGGATTATTTGATCGCTGATATTATAGAAGTTTTGCAATCTTCAAAACAAACATTTGAAAGTGTCCGCTCAGAAGCAGTAGATAATAAGGCGGAGTTAAATAATTTATTAAGTCAACAAAGTCCTTCCTTACAAGATATAAATGCTGCTCTTATAAAATTGTCATCCTATCTTAATAAATATCAGACGATACTTACAGATATCGAAACTATGAAAGCAGGGCAAGATGGTAGTATGTATGTTCTATTAAACAACATAGTTGTTGCCATTAGTGGGTATAGTTGTCCAGCGCAGTAGCTTTGATTCAATTAAAATAAAATGTTTTTAAATAAAAAAAACAACTTAACAAAAAAAATAATTTTAGGATTTTTTTTAGCCACTATTATTTTCTTATTTGTTAATTTAAATATTAGCTCTGTTGATTTTTCTGTAGGTCGGGTAATCGCCGAAGAAGCAACATCTTCTGTGACCTCTACTGCAAAATCAAACAATAACCAAGGGTCATCACTCGGTGTCGTTGGAGTTACATTGCGTTTTATTCTATTGGCAATAATGTCTACTGTTGGGGTGGTCATAGCTTTAATTACTAAGTTGTTAGTTGTTATTGTGACTCTTAACCAAACTCTTCTTAGTTTTAACCCCCCATTAATCATTACTGGCTGGACTGTTTTTAGAGATTTAGCGAATATAGGTTTTGTTTTTGGAATAATAGTTATTGGCATTTCAACTATATTAAGATATAAAGGATATACTGCTCAGGCATTATTAGGAAAATTAATTTTGGCAGCCCTTATTGTTAATTTTAGTCTTGTGATTGCAGGAACATTTGTTAAGATTTCTGATGATATATCTCTTCTGCTTATCAAAGAAATTGCTGGGGGAAACAATATAGCACAAACAGATGCCATTGATGGTTTTGGAAAAAGAGTTTTGGATATGTTTAAGATTCAAGATATTGTTATTGGCTCTGGTCAAACGAGAGATTCATTAACCGGTATATTAATAGCAGCCACAAACGGAGGAGGACTAGGAAGTGCAATTTTGGGACCAATAGGATATGTAACTGGTGCGGCATTGGGAGCAGGCTCTGCAATTAGTGGTTTATCCATGACCACTCTAGAAGTTGCATCACAATTTATAAACATTGTTGTTGCTATTTTAATAGCTATTTCTTTATTTAGTTTATTAGGATTTTTCTTTATTAGATTTTTTAAAATTTCATTTTTATTAATGCTTTCGCCAATAATATGGCTTTTATGGATATTCCCATACACTCAAAAACATTTTAAAAATTGGTGGAACGAGTTTACGAAATGGTTGATCGCTGCTCCGGTGACATTGCTTTTTTTGTATATAACGATTTTAGTTCTTAATTCTAATTCCTATGAACAAATTGCTACCAATTCATCATCTGATCCAATTGCTGGATCAGCGACACCGTTCTTGCCAATGGCCAGTTTAGTCAGGAGTATAATGGCGATCGCATTGCTTATGGTGGGTCTCAAAATATCAATGACAATGGGGAATGAGGGCGCTGGCATGGCTTTAAATGCATTTAATAAAGCAAAAAAAGGAACGACTAAATGGGCAAAAACAAAAAGCAGAAGAGGTTATGAAAGGACTAAGTCGGGATTACTTAAATCAAAAGCTGGGCAAAAATTTCAAGCAGGAGTGGCAAAAATCCCTTTACTTGGTGGTAAAATGTCTCGCCAACTAAAAAGAGAAGAA
>Ga0210057_1005541_pt1 | contig 16176 bp, 16 predicted proteins | sample CryGeyCG2114_010_2_FD_183968 | JGI IMG/M metagenome (GOLD analysis project Ga0210057, IMG submission 183968) | Groundwater microbial communities from aquifer - Crystal Geyser CG10_big_fil_rev_8/21/14_0.10 (SPAdes) (version 2) | ecosystem: Environmental > Aquatic > Deep subsurface > Groundwater ...
GAGGGGTCGCCCTGCGCGATTGAATCTTTAATTTCTGCCACGGTCGCCAAAGCCAAAACGCCCAAAGCCGACTTGGGACCGACGCCAGAAATTGAAATTAATAATTTAAAAAATTCCAATTCGGAAAAATTTTTAAAGCCATATAAACTCTGCGCCGTTTCGGAAACTTGGTGGTGGATATATAATTCCGCCTCCTGGCCCATCTGCAAATCGGCGTACATCCCGGCGCTGACAAAAACCTGGTAGCCGATGTCGCCTACCTGCAGTATAATAAATCCCTGTCCTTTGTTTAAAATTTTTCCTGATAAAAATGCGATCATAGTACAGTTTTAAGTCTTGAGTTATAAGCTGTAAGATATATTAAAGGTATCAATTTTTGAACAAAAAATCAAACTTACACATAAAAGAGTCCGACTCCCCATAAAGAGTCGGACTCCTAAACAAACTTAAGATTTAAGACTTAAAACTTGCATCTAGAAATCCTTATTAATCCGCTGGTTGGGATAATTTCTATTCCCCTTTTTTCAACTTCATCCAAAAATAAATTAATGCCCAAAGAGTCGCTGGCCATGTGTCCGGCGATTACCACGTTCAGATGATATTTTTCCGCCTCTTTGCGGTGCTCTTCTCCCATATGCATGCCGATAACAGTACCGATGCCGGCATTGGCCATTTTTTCATAAATATCTTTGGAGCCGGCCGTTCCGCCGGTAAATTCTGTTACTACAATTTTACCAGCCATATTTTCCGGAGAACCAGTAAATAATGTTGGACCGGCTTTGCGCTTAACTGCTTCTTTAAATTCTGGAATTTCTTTTAACATCTCTAAAATATCTTCTACGGTTTCCGGTTTTTTCTTCTTTAATAGTTTTACTAAAAAATTAGCTCCCATATTATCGCATGGCGTATGCACGCACATAAATCCCATGTCTAAAAGCCGAGCCATATCTACTGCCCGATAATGGTTTATCGGCGAGACCCCCCGGTTGACTTCTGATATGCGCGGCCTTAATACACTCTCGGCAATATTAATCGGAACGCCGTAGTCAGCCAATACCTGCGCCTGCAAATCCATAACCCCGTGCAAATCAGCCAAGGCATGCCCTTCTGGATGATGGGCTATTACTAAATCAATATCCCCCATTTTATCAGCCAGTATAAGTTCCGGCCCCTCCATATCAACGCCGATTAAAACTTTCTTCACCACGCCGGAGCCCTGCTTCGCCGGCAGGCAGGCTTGGCGAAGACGGGTTGGTTCATTTAAAATTCTAGAATCAGAATAGGGATTTGTTAATTTTTCTTCATCAAACTCTTCTTTTTTCTTTTCCGGCAATTCTTTAAATTGCTTTTTAGAACGCTCTAAATATTTTTTTACCCGCGCTGTTCCGCGCAAATCGTTTTTTATGCCAAGCTCAATGGCTAATTTGTAAATTTGTTGTATGGTCATATCTTAACTATAATTTAACGATAATTTTACGATAATTACCGTTAAATTTTTGTTTAATTTTTGTTTAATTTTTGTAAAATTTCTTTAATAACCTCTCCTGTCGTTTTTTTCCCCATTCAATTATCAACCAAATAGGAATTTCCCGAATTTTAACTTTTTCTAATTTTAAAATCGTAAAATCGTTTAAAACCAACTTGCCTTCCGGTGTAATCAAAATATTACTGATAAAATCCGGCTTAATCCTAAATAACCCCTCCCTGCCGAACAAATCAAAATCCAGTCCTGTCTCTTTTTTCATTCTTTCATAACGTTCCATAATATCATCAAATTGTTGTTTAGTCAACTTATTTCCTTGTCCGCTCTGCGAAGCTTGGGCGGATAAATCTTTTCTAGTTAAAAAACGGCACTGAATTTTGTCTTGAATTTCTACTGCTCGTTTTCCTTTTCTCCATGTCAAAATTTCAGTCGGTAATAAATACCTATTAAAATACCTATTTCCTATTTCATAATCTTTTATTTTTTTATCAACCGCGCTTTTACCGCTTAGCCAAATATGTAGAGAAAACTTAATCACACTGTCGGCACCATATTGAAAAACGAGGTGTTCGCCACCCCATCCAATAAACTTGCCGACTTTGTCTTTGTCGTATGGCTTCTTCATTTTTTTGTCATTCCCGCGAAGGCGGGAATCTCGTTATTTTGTGCTCGGGATTCCCGCCTTCGCGGGAATGACACTGTAGAGTTATTTTTTCTCCACTTTCAAATCCACTTCTTCACTATTTATTTTTACAGCTTCACCACTTCCAACCTGCAAATCATCCGCTAACGTATCTTTCATAATTTCCTTACCGAATTTTTCAAAAGCTTCTTTAATATCTTTAGAGTCTGTTTGGTAATAAATAACTGCTCTGTCCTGAATTGTCATTCCAGCTTCTTTGCGCGCGTTATTAATCGCCCGCACTAGCTCGCGCTTAATGCCTTCTTGTTTTAATTCGGGAGTAATCTTTATATCTAATTCAACTGATAATTCTCCTTTCCCATCAATAAATTCTATTTCTTTAACATTTACTTCATCTTTAATCAATTCTAAATATTCATTTTTACTTAAAAATTTTGAGATTATTGAATTTTGAATTTTTAACTTCTGCAATGGCTGTCTTACCTTGATACCAGCTTCATCTCTCTTCGCTAAACTGAATTCTACAATCTTTCTTGTTTCTCTCATATACAATAAAACAGAAGTGTATTGTAATCCATACATTACTTGATCTTTTTTTGTTTTCTCACTCTTTAGTATAGGCCAACTTTCAAGATGCACACTCTTATTTTCATCTTTAAAATCATTCCCCGTAACTTTTTGCCAAACCTGCTCGGCAGTAAACGGCATAAACGGCGCCATAACTTTCGCTAATTCTATTAAAACATATTTAGTGGTTGCCAAAGCATTTTGCTTGTCTTTTGCATCATCACCCTTAAATCTGTCGCGGCTTCGTCTAATATACCAAGTTGATAAATCATCTATAAAAACCGGAATTTCCCGGATTGCGTGCAAATCATAATTGTCCATCTTTTCTGTAATAATTTTTTTTGTTTCTTCCATCCGCGCGGTTATCCAAATGTCCAAAACATTATCACTACCTTGCTTTTTGTCATCCTGAGAAACGCCTCTTTTGTCATTCTGAGCGACCGCAGGAAGCGAAGAATCTGTTTGTAAATTCACAGTACTAGATTCTTCACTCCTTCCGCTTCGCTCCAGTCGTTCAGAATGACAGGAAGAAGTGGCAAACATCTTATAAAAACTTAAAACATTAAGCAAAACATTAAAAAATCTTGTCTGTTCAGCCATTTCTCTTTCGGAAAAATTTAAATCCTCGGCTTTTACAACTGACCCAGAACATAAATAATAGCGCAATTTATCAGCTCCGTATTTCTCCATAATCTCCATCGGGTCCGGATAATTTTGCAAACGCTTTGCCATTTTTTTACCGTCTTCCGCTAAAACAATTCCGTTTGCTATGACATTCTTAAACGCCGGCTTTTGTTTAATCGCCACAGCGATAACGTGCAGATAATAAAACCAGGCGCGCGTTTGGTCCACGCCCTCGGCGATGAATTCCGCCGGGAAATTATTCTCAAATTCTTTTTTATTTTCAAAAGGATAATGCTTTTGCGCGTACGGCATGGAGCCGGATTCAAACCAGCAGTCCAAAACGTCCGGAATTCGCTTCATTGTTCCACCGCATTTTTCACACTTAAACGTAATTTTATCTACCACGTGCTTATGCAAATCTTTAATTTTTTCTCCGCTTAGATTCTCTAATTCTGCGACAGAACCGATTACCTTAATTTCATGGCAATTGTTCCGTATGCCACGCGTCTCTGCGCCGCCACAACGCCAAATCGGAATGGGGCTCGCCCAAAATCTCTGCCGGGAAATAGACCAGTCGCGCGCGCCTTCCAGCCACTGGCCAAATCGTCCTTCTTTAAGATGGCCGGGCGTCCAATTTATTTCTTTAGCTAGCTTCATCGCCTTATCCTTGATGTCTGTCACTTTTACAAACCAAGATGAAGTCGCGTAATTCAAAAGCGGAGTTTCACACCGCCAGCAGTGCGGATAGCTGTGCTCGTATTTTTCTTTGCTGAACAGTAAATTTTTCTTGGCTAAATATTTTATTATCTCCACGTCAGTCGCCTGCTCGTCATCAATCGGCTTTACTTCCATACCGGCAAAATCTTTTGCTTCGTCTTTTATCCGTCCATCCATGCCAATGTGCTGGATAAATGGCAAATTTTCCTGTTTGCCTAAATTCATGTCATCTTCGCCGAACGCCGGCGCGATATGGACCACGCCCGTCCCCTCGTCGGTCGTCACAAAATCAGCCGCGTAAATCTTCCAGCCGTTTTCAGAGTTTTCCAAATTTTTATTTTTGGAATAATAATTAAATAACGGTTCATATTCTAAGCCAACTAAATCTTTTCCTTTAATTACTACTGCTTCTTCAGAAGAATACTCGCCAAGTAATAAATCTTTTCTGTCCTTAGCAACTATATAAAATTCTCTATGCGTAGGCATTACAGGAGGAGTTTCATATTGAGATAAATCTTTAAGTGGAGATACAACTTTGCAAACACTATATTCAATATCACCTCCAACTGCTAAAGAAACATTCCCAATTAATGTCCACGGCGTTGTCGTCCAAGCTAAAATATATATTTTATCCGTGTTTGTAAATTTGTATTTTGTTTGTAGGTTCGCGGAGTTTTTTAATTCAAATTTAGCAATAACAGAAAGATCTTTAACATCTTTATATCCCTCCGCCACTTCCTGCTGGGATAAAGTCGTCTCACAGCGCGGACAAATATGCATTGACTTATAGCCTTCGTATATCAATCCTTTTTTATATAATTCGGAAAAAACCCACCAAATACTTTCCATATAATCTTTGTCCATGGTCTTATAGGCGTTATCCATATCTGCCCATCTTCCTAATCGGCGAATAACCTTTCTCCATTCATCAACATAAGTTAAAACTTTTGACCGGCAGGACTCGTTGAATTTATCAATTCCCATTTCTTCAATATCTTTCTTACTTTTGGTTTTCATTTCTTTTTCCACGATATTTTCAATCGGAAGACCGTGACAGTCCCAGCCCCATTTTCTTTCTACTTTATATCCTTTCATTGTCCAATATCTAGGCACAACATCTTTCATAATACTGGCGACAATATGCCCATAGTGCGGTGTTCCGGTCGCAAACGGCGGTCCGTCATAAAAAACGTAATCGCCTTGCGGGGCTTCACGTTTTACGCTTTTCTCAAATATTTTATTCTTATCCCAAAAATTCAAAACCTCCTCTTCCATAGCCGGAAAAGGTTTACCCCGCTCCTGCTTGGGGCGGGGATTGGTATTTTGTTTAGATTGTGGTTGTTTTTTTATCATAACTAACTATTACTTTAACGAAAATAGGCCTAAATGTCAAAAGAAAAAACGGCATATTGGCATATGCCGCATTTTTAAAGCAACCTTGCTCCTCCTTCATGCCTCTTGGTGTTATTTAAACTCCAAATTACTGTCTTGGGATCTGCTGCTGACCTGCGACATGCAAGATTTATAACTATTGCAGGTTTTGTTTCACATCCCTTTCTAATTTCTGCTTCGATAGGTAAACCGTCATCTCCGATTTTAACGGTGCCTAAACGACCGCTGCGAGTATTCATAACTTTTTGTCCTGGCTCTATCTCCTTTATACTAGTCATTGTATTTATACTCCTCTCTTTTCTTACGCCCGGGTTTTAAACGAAAAAACCAAAAGCCAAAAGAAAGAACTATCTTATTTTTACCTTATCTAAAATAAACCCTTTTGTCAAAAAATAAATGAAGGGATCCACCCTAAATAAACTCAGCGATATATTATAATTTCCCGTTTTTTATATCTTCCCCAATCTTCTTCATTAAATCCAAATAAAATTCTAAATTATTCAAACTCGCCAAACGCGAACCCAATACCTCATTTGTCTTAAATAAATGATGCAAATACGCCTTAGAATATTCCCGAAGTTCCGGCAACTTTGAATCAGGATTAATCGGCGACAAATCTTTCTTGAATTTCGCGTTAGTAATATTAACTGTGTCGTAAAAATGTTTTGAACTTTGAAATCTATTATTTGATATTCTTTTGGAATTTGAAATTTTAAATTTTAAATTTCTCTTCCAGAGGAAGAGCCGACCGTGACGGCCTTCGCGGGTAGGAATAACGCAGTCAAACATATCAACTCCTCGCTTTACTCCCTCAATAATATCTTCTGGCGTTCCCATACCCATTACATAACGCGGTTTGTCATAAGGAAGATTATTAAAAACCCAATCTAAAACTTCATAAGAATTGTGCGCAGTCTTTCCGACTGATACTCCGCCTAAAGCATAGCCGTCGAAATTCATCTCAACTAAGCGTTCGGCGCACTCTTTGCGTAAATCTTTATAGATAGACCCCTGCACAATTCCAAATAGCAACTGCTTGCTCGCGCATTTTCCCAACTCGGTCTTCTTTAATTTTAATTTATCATGTGCAATTTTACATCGTTTCGCCCAGCGCAAACTTAACTCCATTGATTCACGTGCCCGTTTTTTAGAGCAGGGATATTCAGTACATTCATCCAAAACCATCATTATATCAGAACCAATTATATTTTGATATTTAATGACGTTCTCTGGCGTAAGTTCGTAACTTCTGCCGTCTTTGGGATTTTTAAACTCAACGCCTTTCTCGCTAATTTTTCGCAGATTGCCTAAAGAATAAACTTGAAATCCGCCACTGTCGGTTAAAATAGGTCTCTGCCATTTCATAAAATCATGCAGGCCTCTGGTTTTTCTTAAAATATCCATTCCTGGCGCTAGCAATAAATGATAAGTATTGGATAAAATAATTTCTGATTTTAATTTTTTTTCCACTTCAAAACTATTAATTCCTTTAACTGCGCCGCGAGTCGCAATCGGCATAAAAAATGGCGTTTTAATAACGCCATGAGCTGTGTGTAGTTTCCCAATTCTAGCTTGAGACTTTTTAGACTTTTTTATTATTTTTAAACTCATTATATTATTTATAAATTATATAATAACTTTTGCATAATTTTATAACTATTGCAATGCTTCATTATCCCCAAATAAGACTGTAAACTCTGGTCAAAGGATTCTTTAGTAATTATATTATTTTGTAACTTTTTCTCTTTTGACTTTATTTTTTTGAACATTCTGTTTTTGGTTTTAGTTCGTAAAATGCGGTGGTCGGCAAAGTTAACCATGCCTAGAAAATCAACTCCTGAGGCAAAAGTTCTAACTTCCTTTTTTATTATAGCAAAAAAACACCCCACATCCATTGATGATAGATGTGGGGCGGGTCAAAGGGCTGAAAGGCAAAGGGTCAAAAAGACCCAAGAATGGAAGAGTCAAGGGCTACTTGCGGCGGACGAAGACGAAGCGGCTAAGGCCAAGCCAAAAGCCGCCAGGGCGGCCGTTGCGGCTGCTGTCGAGCCAAAACTCGTTGCTAACGCGTCCAACGCCGAACAGGCACAGGTTGCCGTCCGAAAAAGTAATTGGCTCCATTGCGATACGGAGCCACTCACCGTTCGGCTGGTCGAGATACTGCAACCTCAGTTGAGGCCCGACCTCTGCCGGGCAAAGCTCAAGGTCGAGTTGTTTGGCTCGCTCGCAGATAACGGAATACTCGGCCCCGTCTTTGAAGCCGAGTTCGGCCACGGATGCTACGACCAATTCCACCTCGGTTTCTTCGGTTGCCACCGTGAAAGCGGGCTGGTTGAGTATGTTGATGCGAACTCCTGCGTCCGTAATCGCCTTGCAGATGGCGTTGGCGTCCTTCAGGGTGCCGAGTTTGATGGTCTTGAAGGTCGCAAAACTGGTCACAGCCAGTCGCCCGCTGTTCTTAAGAAAATCCGTAAACCGCCGGCCAGCCTCTTTGGGGTTGCGAATAACTAAATCCTGCAACCCCGACTCTTCGAAGTCCACTTCGTCCCAGACGGTGTTGACGGCCAGCGTGGCCATCACTTGATGAGATTGGTCTATCGTGATTTGTCCCATCAGTCTTTCTCCTTTTTGTAAAAGAATATTTGCGAGCCGCTTGCCTTGCCGTAATTCCGACGCAGTCAGAATGTAGGCAGGCCAATCTCGCTTAGGCAATATATTAGTGTAGCATACTTAACTAAATTTATCAACCGTCTCCCAAAAAATCAACACTTTTTATCTAAAATTAATAAAAAACGGCGTATCTATTACGCCATGGATGGTTCGCAATTCTCCGATTCGAGCCTATGATTTTTTTGATTTTTTAATTATTTTTAGGAGCATATTTATAAATCACTTTTGATAAATACATGAATGGCGTATCGCAAAAAGCAATAATTACTTTTAATATATAGGCGAATAAAATAAACTGCCACAATTTCGGATATACTCCCCAAAACACAAATAAGGTAAATATTATAGTATCAACTAACTGTGAGGTCATAGTGGAACCATTATTTCGTAGCCAAAGCCATTTTTCTCCCGTGGCCTTTTTTATTTTATCAAATATATAAACATCTAAACTTTGGCTTACAAGATAAGCAACCATCGAGCCTAAAACTACTCGAGGCAAAAAGCCAAATAAGGTTTCCATGGCGCCCTGGGCGATATCATAATCAGCCGGAATCATGCGCAAAAACAACTGCGACATTATTAAGAAAAAAATGGTAACAAAAAATCCCAGCCAAACCGCTTTTTGTGCCTCTTTGCGACCGTAATATTCATTTAAAATATCAGTCGCCAAAAATACAGTCGCATATAGTACATTACCTCCGGCGGTGGCGATACCAAAAATGTAGACGCCCTTAACCACGAAAATATTCATTAAAATTATGGCCGCCGCGACATAGCCGTAAAGGTACGCCCGGCCTAAATAAAAAGCGGCTAAGGTAGTGCTTAGGCCGATTAGCATCATTATTATAAAAAGTATTGTATTTTCCATATCCTTAATGTCATTCTCCGATTTAATCAGGGAATCCAGAAGTAAAGTAAAATATTATTTGCTAATTGCGTTAACCGGACAAGCATCAATCGCTTCCTGCACGCAATCCTCGGTTGAATTTTCATCTATAACTTCCGCTTTGAACTCGTCCTCGTTCATCTTAAAAACTTTATCGCAAATAGCGGCGCAAGTCCCGCAGCCGATGCAAGTGGTTTTATCTACTTTTATCATAAATTTTTATGTTAATTTTATAGTTAAATATTTAAATTTTAACACCGACCTTTTCGCCGGCTAAAATCTTCCGTGTTTTAGCGACTAATTCAGAGGGTATCAAGTTTGATTTTAATAAGTAACCATCAACGCCTATTTTAAACGCCTGCTCAATACTTTTGTCCTGATCAAAATTGGTCAAAGCGTAAATCTTACTGAGTTTATTGTTTTTTCTTAATTTACTAATAACATCATATCCACTAATAACACCGCCCTCCACTTTATTCTCCAGCATCAAATCAACAAAAATAACGTCGCATTTCTGTTGGCTAGCCATCTTCAACCCTTCTTCTCCGGTGGTAGCACCGAGAAAGTTAAAGCCACTGGCCTCAAACTTAAGCCGGTACATATTCAGAATTGTCTCTTCGTCCTCAATAATCAAAATTGTTTTATTATTATCGGACATATTGTATAAATATTAGCAAAAAAACAAAAATGAGTCAAAAATACAATTAATATTAAAAACTGCAAAAGATGAGATACATAGGTAACACCCATAAATTGCCTAAATAAGCTAAATTAGGCAAGATGTGGGAAATTAACTATTTATGTATTTCATATGAAAGTTAGCAAGCAAAAACTATTTAGAAACGAATGGCCGTATTTTAAGTTTGACGAAGTCAAACTGTTATCTAAATATAACCGATGGCGGAAAGTGGCTGGCATATTAGATCTGTCCAAAGCGGCCAAGGGCCGGTTGGAATGGATTATCTATTATTATGAAAAAGCTGACGCTAACGCTAGTTTAGTGAGCCGGCATTTCGGCATTGCCCGCAAGACATTCTACAAATGGTTCAATGTTTTTGATGAGGATAATATCTATGCTCTGTATCTGCTGGAGGATAAATCCACAGCTCCCAATCATGTTCGGCAAAAAGAAATTACTGCTATTGAAAAAATGCGTATTATTAGATTGCGGAAAGAAAAAATGTGCTATGGCAAAATGAAGCTGCAAAAACTCTATGAAGAAAAGTACGGCGAACCAATCAGCTCGTGGAAAATCCAGTATGTGATTAAAGACAACAAATTATTTTTGAATAAGGGCAAAGTCAATAAAATCAACAATAAGCGGGCTAAAACCAGAGGCAGGGGCAAGAAGAAAAAAACAATTGAATTAGTTTCTAATCTGCCGAAGTGGAAAAAGAAAGCTGGGTATATTGTCTGTTTGGATACGATTGAAATCAACTGGAACGGTCTGAAGCGATATATCTTTACCGCGATTGATAAGTACGGCAAAATGGCCTATGCCCGGATGTACAAAACCAAGTCATCCAAAAACGGCGAAGACTTTCTGTTCAGATTAAATTATTTAATGGACGGGCAAATGCCAAGAGTCGGACATGACAACGGATCTGAATTTAAAAAATATTTTGAACGGGCTTGCTGGAAATTAAATATTGAGCAATACTACAGTCGGGTAAAGACGCCAAAGGACAATCCGGACAACGAGCGGTTTAATCAGACCTTGCAGACAGAATTTCTTAACTTGGGAAACATGCGGTTTGATGTAGATGATTTTAACAGGAATTTAACTGAATGGCTGATTGAGTATAACTTCTACCGCCCCCACCAATCGCTTAATTATCAGACGCCTTTGCAATTCAGCAAAGTGTTACCTATGTACTCATCTTGGACAAATCATTGCTTTTACCATACTAAAATGCTAAGGTAATAACAATATTTTATCAAATGAGCATAGCAAAATTTTAAAAAATGTCAACCCCAACCACTAAAAATTCAACCAAAACTATTAAAAATATTGTAAAAAAAATAGTTGCCGCAAATCCTAAAGACGACCTTTCTTTAATGCGCATAAACCGCGCCGTTTGCCGCGAATATAAACTGGCGCCCCTGCCAAAACGAATAATCGCGCAGACTTATGATAAATTGGTTAAAGAAAAAAAACTAGCGCCGGACTCGCGCCTGTCGCAACTGCTAAAAGTCCGCGCCGTGCGCACGCTTTCCGGCGTGGCGCCGGTTACGGTTTTAACCAAGCCCTGGCCCTGCCCGGGGCAATGTGTTTATTGTCCGCACGAATCCAATATGCCGGCCAGCTATCTGTCCAATGAACCGGCCGCTATGCGGGCTAAAGCGCTTAAATTTGACCCGTACCAACAGATGCGATACAGGTTAAAAGCGCTAATCGCCAACGGCCATTCTCCGGAAAAAATCGAACTGTTAGTTTTAGGCGGAACCTGGTCGGCTTATCCTTGGCAATATCAAAAATGGTTTATTAAAAGATGTTTTGACGCGGCCAATGAATTTTCTTTTTGTCATTCTGAACGAGCGCAAGCGAGTGAAGAATCCAGTATTGCTAATCTACAAATAGATCCTTCGTCGCAAGCTCCTCAGGATGACAAAAACAAGAAAAAAATAAAAATGGCAAAAACTCTAATTGAAGCGCAGAAAAAAAATGAAAAAGCAAAGTATAGAATTATCGGCATTACTTTAGAAACCCGCCCGGATTGGGTAACTGAAAAAGAGGTAAAGCGCCTGCGCGAGCTTGGCTGTACTCGGGTACAGCTAGGCGCGCAAATTTTAGACGATAAAATTTTAAAATTAGTTAAGCGCGGGCATACGGTTGCAGATCTGGCGCGGGCTACAAAATTATTGAAAGATGCTTGCTTTAAAATTGATTATCATTTGATGCCGAATCTTCCCGGCGCCACTCCCACAAAAGACATTAAAACTGTAGAACAAATTTTTACTGACGAGCGTTTTAAACCGGACCAAATTAAAATTTATCCAACCATAGTTAACCAGTATGCCCCGCTATATAAATGGTACAAACAGAATAAATATAAACCTTATTCGCACGCGAAATTAGTAGACTTAATAATAAAATTAAAAACCATTGTGCCATATTACTGCCGCATCAACCGTCTTATCCGAGACATTCCAGCCGAAAGTATAGTGGCTGGAAATAAAGTAACAAACCTGCGGCAATTATTGGAAAGTGAAATGGCAAATCGTAAATTAACCTGTAAATGCATCCGCTGCCGCGAGGTGCGTAATCGCACCGTAGAAACGCATTGCAATGCGTCTCTACGCCCGCATTTATTCGCAGAAAAATATTCCGCCTCTGGCGGCGCTGAATATTTTATCTCCTATGAATCAAAAAATCGCGACATCTTATATGCCTTTGTCCGTCTGCGTATCCCAAATAACGCCACGGATGTAATCTTCCCCGAATTAAAAAACGCGGGATTAATCCGCGAATTGCATACCTACGGCGCCCTGCAAACTGTCGGCAAAAAATCAAAAGCGGTACAGCACAAAGGCCTAGGCAAAAAATTAATAGCTGAGGCGGAAAAATTAATAAAAAAACACGGCCTGAAAAAATCCGCCGTGATTTCCGGAATCGGCGTGCGTGATTATTATAGAAAACTGGGATATAAACTGGAAGGGACTTATATGATTAAAAAGCTCGGAAATTAATCCGAACTTTTTTTAAATTATTTTTTTGAATCTAATATTTTATAACTAATAATTATATCCAGTGGTACTTCAGCAACTTCCTTAAATTTATCACTTTTTTTCTCTTTCATTTTAACTTTAAACCAATATCTTCCTTCTATGGTAATCTTTAATCCTTTATTTTTAATACGACCTCTAACTCTTTTGATTCCTTTTTTCATTATATACTCTGTTGAAGTACTAGAAATTATTTTTTTATTTGGGTCTAATAACTCTACTTCAGTGTAAAATTTCCTTTCTTTATTAATATCATCATCTTCGTCAATCCAGAAACTAACCACGTCATACTCTATTGGTAATTTTATCTGTTCATCTGCCGGCATTTTACTTTTATCAATATTAATTTTTATTTCCTCAAGAGAATTATAAAGACTGATAGTGTTTGTTTCACTATCAATAATTGAATTTTGACATAAAATTGACCAAATATGTTTCATATGTTTCATATGTTTAATTTAATTTTATACTAGAATAATCTTCTGAATTTATTTTTTCCTCTTTAGTTTGATAAATAAGCTTACTTTTTTTAGAGTTAATATCAAACCAATCCATGGGCAAACAAAATGCATCTTTTTCAGCTTTTTTTAATAATTTTTCTTTAGCGTCAACAACTTTTAATTTTAATCCCAGAGATCTTATTACTCTAGTAATTAAATCATAACCAACATTAATCTCGCAATTTTCTATTTTTGAAATTATTTTTTGGGTAGTTTTTGCTTCTTTGGCTAAAGCTTGTTGGCTTAATCCCTTTTTTATTCTGGTGTCATATATTTTTATTGCTAATTCTATTCTGTCTTTTGTGTCCTGAGCATATTCTTGAAATTTAGGATGCTTTCTAGCTTCAGCTATTGGATCTCTTTGTATTTCTTTATTATTTATATTCTTCATAGTTTTTAGAATTATTTATAAATTTTTTATAATAATCTTCTGCTTTTAATAAAGCTTTTTGATATTCTCTATCTACTTTCTTCTTTTTTCCTTTTTCGTAATTATCAGGTTTATCTATCGCGGATAATAATACTAATTTATTACTATAATAACAGAAATAAAAAATTCTATTTAATATTCTCCCATCTTTTATCCTAAAAGCTTGAAAATTCCAATTCCCCCTTAACGGCTCTGAAAATTGTCCGCCAACAATTCCTTTATTTTCTGATGCTTTTCTAATAACTCCATCAATAAGTGCTATCATTTTAAGTTTATGCTCTTTTTGTCTTGATTCATCATTGGATGAAATTGCATATTTACACAAAAATTTTTTTACTGGTGCGATTTGTGAATCTGCATCATAGTAATAAACTATATCCATATTATTAAAATTACAGTTCTGCCCTTAGTTATAATTATATCCAATTAGATATAATTGTCAATACCTGATTTAAAGTGCTAATTACAGCACTTTTTCAATATCTCTACATTCTTCTTGTCCGGTCCTCCTCCATCAAACCCCGGAACCTCAAGAATCCAAGGCATATCTTTCATCCGTTTGTCTTTTGCTAAATTTTTAAATCCAGCAAGACCAATATGACCCTTGCCGATATTTTCGTGCCGGTCATGGTGCGAACCGGCAAGAGTTTTAGAGTCATTTATATGAAAAGCGATAATATTATTAAAGTCAATATATTTATCAAGCTCCCCTAAAAATTTTTTTACATTCGCCGGCGTATATGCGGTAATCATTCCGGCTTCAAAAGCATGCGCTGTATCAACACAAACTTTTACTCTTTTTGAATTTATCATTTTTAATAATTTTCCAATCTCCTCAGCGCTCCGGCCGATACTCTGCCCTCCTCCGGCAGTATTTTCCATAATCAGCTTTGCTGAACCAGACACATTGCGCAAAACCTCCTTCATGCCGGCAACGGTTTTCTCCATAGCTTGCTCCCGCGGCTGTTCTTTCCCGGAACCAATATGAAATATTAGTCCTTCTGCATTTAACATTTCAGCAATTTGCAAATGGTCGCTTAAATTTTTAACTGACTTTTTAAAAATGCCTGCATCATTGCTGGCTAGATTCACGAGATATGCCGCATGCAAAAATACTTGCTTAATTCCACTTTTCTCTAAAGCATTTTTGTATTCTTCCACGTCTTTTTTGTCCGGCATTTTTGTAAAGTAAGTCCGCGGTGAGGCACCAAAAATTTGGATGCACTCGGCACCAATTTCTTTTGCTTTTTTTATGGCATTTTTGTATCCGCCGGCAGCGGAAACATGCGCTCCTATAATTGGCATAGTGCCCTTACTAGGAATCGAACCTAGATTTTAGGATCCGGAATCCTACGTTCTATCCATTAAACTATAAGGGCGTAAATTCCTAATTCCTCATTTTTAATTCCTAATTCTTAATTAATTATACCACCTCCAAGACAAACATCGCCATCATATAAAACCAATGATTGCCCCGGCGCAATTCCCTCTTGTGGCTTATAAAACTTCACTTCGTAGGTGCTGTTTGGTAATTTAGTAATTTGGCAATTTAGTAATTTCTGCAAATGCCTAAACCTGCATTTGTATTTTTTATTATTAATGGGAACTTTATTAATCCAATTAACTTTATCTATAATGATTGTTTTTTTGCTTGTCCCTCGGAGCATTGGCGTAGTGGAGTTTTCTTGTTTTTTTGCTTTTTGGTTTGAAACTATAATCTCATTCTTCTTCACATCTTTCCCAACAACATACAACGGCTTATCATCCGTTCCTTTTTTCGTAATCGTAAATCCATGCCTTTGGCCAATAGTGTAAAAAACCGATCCATCATGATGGCCTATTTTATTTCCATCCACGTCTAAAACGTCCCCCTGGTTCGCTTTAATATATTTTTTTAAAAACTCTTTCATCCCCACTTTGCCGACAAAGCAAATCCCCTGGCTGTCTTTTTTATCCGCCGTCGGCAAGCCGAATTCCTTTGCCATTTTCCGCACTTCGCTTTTTTTATACTCTCCAACCGGAAACAAACAATATTTTAACTGATCCTGTTTCAATTGCCACAAAAAATAACTCTGATCTTTACCTTCATCCACTCCTAATAATAAATTTATTTTGAATTTTGAATTTTGAATTTTAGATTTGTTTGTTATTTGGTGCTTGTTATTTATTATTTCTCGCTGAAGGCGAGCGTAGTGTCCAGTAGCAACATAATCCGCCCCCTGTTTTCTTGCCCATTTCAAAAACTCTCCAAACTTAATCTGGGAATTACACATCACGTCCGGATTCGGCGTCCGACCGGCCTTATATTCTTTAACCATATAATCAACCACTGCTTTTTCATATTCATCTGATAAATCTATTTCTTTAAAAGGAATATCTAGCTTCATCGCCACTCTCATTGCGTCGCGCCTGTCCTCTTTCCAGCCGCACGGTCCCCATTTTGGCTGCCAAATTTTAATAAAAACACCAGTCACATCATGACCTTGATTTTTTAACAATGCCGCCGCCGCTGAAGAATCAACTCCACCAGAGAGGCCG
>Ga0210057_1005542_pt1 | contig 16175 bp, 16 predicted proteins | sample CryGeyCG2114_010_2_FD_183968 | JGI IMG/M metagenome (GOLD analysis project Ga0210057, IMG submission 183968) | Groundwater microbial communities from aquifer - Crystal Geyser CG10_big_fil_rev_8/21/14_0.10 (SPAdes) (version 2) | ecosystem: Environmental > Aquatic > Deep subsurface > Groundwater ...
CGATATCACGCTTTGTATTATTCACCTCCCTTCCAAAGCAAGCGCAATATCGGTCTTTTTTACTATTTTAAGAACGGACGAGCATCTTATACTATTTTAAAAATAATGTCAAGAGTGTTAACAAATACAAAAAATTGACTCATATAAAAACGGTGTCAGGAGTCGTTTTTATAAAAACGACTCCTGACACCGTTTTTTAGTTGGTACCGCCACGGGGAATCGAACCCCGATTACCAGGATGAGAACCTGGCGTCCTAGCCGTTAGACGATGGCGGCTTATTGCTAATACTATACGGAATTATTGACGAAAATGCAAGAATGATGTTATTGCGCTGGCATTGTTATTATGATATACTTATAGCAGTATGGATGCATCGCAAAATAAAACACAGCAAGAAATTGACAATGCGCCCGTGGCCTATAAAGAGTTCAGCGAAGCAATGGCTTTGGTTGCGACCAAAGAGCAGTATGATGATTTGAAAAAGAAAATGCGGGACGAATTTGAGAAAGCAGAGAGAAGAATGGGGAATATTGAAGCAAACATGGCAACAAAAGAGGATATAAACCGGTTGACCAATACTGTGGAATCAGTACTGAAAAAGTATATTGATTATGAAATAGAAGAAACAGTGCATGCAAAAAATCATAAAAATACAGAGGATATTCTGGAAAATCATGAAAAAAGAATCACTGGTTTGGAAGCCGCGCCAGCAGGTTTAGCGTAATTTTATTTAGCATTATTATGAGGCGCGCTTTGCGTCTTTTTTATAGGAGAATCAAACTATATGCCAAAAATCAAACCAATATGGATAATCATCGGAATTGTCGTTCTTATTGTCCTTTGGGCATGGAGCGGATACAATGGTCTTGTATCAAAAGACGAAGCAGTGGTAAGCCAATGGGCGAACGTGGAAACCGTGTATCAACGCCGGTTAGACCTTATCCCAAATATCGTGAACACAGTTAAAGGCAGTGCTGCGCAAGATGAAAAGATATTTACAACATTAGCAGAAGCGCGTTCAAAATACGCCGGAGCTTCTTCAATCAACGAAAAAGCCGCGGCAGCCGGAGAAGTTGAATCAGCAGTTGCGCGTCTTTTAGTGATAGTTGAAAATTATCCTGACTTGAAATCACAAGAATCTTTCCAAGCGTTGATCGCTGAATTAGAAGGCACGGAAAATCGCATTAGCGTTGAAAGACGAAGATATAACGAAGAAGTGCAAGTGTATAATGTCCTAATCCGCAAAGTTCCGCGCAACATTCTAGCGAATTTGTTTGGGTTTGGCAGGCATGAACTATTTGAGGCAGCCCAAGGCGCGGAAGATGCGCCGGTTGTTGATTTTGAAGAATAATTTATGCGCCGCATTATTGCCATAATTCTCTTGCTTTTTCCTATTGCAGTACACGCGTACATATCCCCGGGAAACCCGAGCGGTTTTGTGAATGATTTCGCAGGTGTAATGTCCTCGGCCAGCAAGCAAGAGCTAGAGGGATTGCTTCAAGATTATGAACAGAAAACCGGAAACGAAATATCAGTCGCGATTGTACAGCAACTAGGGGATGAAACAGTGGAAACATACGCGGTTCAACTATACAAAGAATGGGGAATCGGAAAAAAGGGCCAAGACAATGGAGCTTTATTTTTGGTTTCAGTAACAGATAGGCAAATGCGGATTGAGACAGGATATGGCTTAGAGCCGGATTTAACTGACATAGAATCAAAGCGCATTGTGTCAAATGTGGTGCCTCCGTATTTTCAGGCAAGGGACTGGGACGAGGGAGTGCGCGCCGCAGTTGTTGGAATGATAAGCGCGATTGGCCGGGATTATGCTCCATCCGCGAATGTGGCGCGCGACCCTGCTGTTCACGCGCAATCCGAGTTTAACATTGGAGATTATTTTTGGCTTTTGATTTTCGTCTTTATATGGTTTGGCTCAATTTTCGCGCGGTCCCGCTCTTGGTGGGCAGGAGGAGTTGTTGGAGCTGTGGCTGGCGTGATTGTAGGATTCGCGTCTGGGGCATGGTATTGGTTGCCAGTGTTTATTGTATTTGGCCTTGTGTTTGATTATTTAGTTTCCACAAAATATCGGGATACTTTTATAAAAGGAAATCACGGCAATATAATGTGGCCTTTATTATTCTTGATGGGCGGCAGGCCAGGCAGAAGATGGGACAAGCCCGGCGGAGGTTTTGGCGGTTTTGGGGGCGGAATCTCCGGCGGAGGAGGCGCAAGCGGGAGATGGTAAAATACAGGCAACAAATATAAAGCAGCGAGTTAAGTATTGCCTTGTTTTTTTTGGGTTGAATTTTTTATATTTTTTTGATATTGTTAAGGTAGAAATAAGGAGGGAAATTGCCCTTTGACAATTCAAAAATTTCACCTTTGAAAGGGGGTGGCTGAAATGGCAATAGCCATAATGCGGTCTGCCAAAGAAAATTCGTGTTTATTGGCGGATTATTTTAGAGACATTGCAAAATCCAGGCCGCTCTCTCGTGAACGCGAGGTTGAGTTGGCTGAAAGGATTCAGAAAGGCGATATCAACGCGCGTGATGAATTGATTAATGCTAATTTGCGATTTGTGGTGGATGTGGCAAAGAAGCATCAGAATCGCGGACTTGAATTGCTGGATTTGATTTCAGCAGGCAACCTTGGCCTGATTACGGCGGCTGAGCGATTTGACGGCGCAAATGGATATAAATTTATATCCTATGCAGTTTGGTGGATTCGCCAAAGCATCCTGCAAGCCATTGCGAACGAGTCGCGCACTGTGCGCTTGCCGATCAATCGTGTCGAGATGCTTTGTAAAATTTCAAAAACGGCTCATCTTCTGTTGCGGCAGAGAGGAGAGGAAGAACCTACCGCTGAAGAATTGGCAGAGGAACTTGGTCTGCCGCTTGAGGAGGTAAAAGAAATATTAATGGCAGGCAAGTCAACGCGTTCATTGGACGAGACATTCAAAGAGGACGAGGACCGTTCTCTTTTGAATATTTTGGCTGATGAAAGCCAAGAGCCGCCGGATGAGGCGGTGTTGCGTCTTGATCTTCGCGAGAGTATTGACAAAGTTCTTTCTTCTTTGGATAACAGGGATAGAGAGATCATTGTTTTGTATTTTGGTTTGGATGCTGAAGATTCAATGACTCTTGAGCAGATTGGCGAGCGTCTTGGCATAACGCGCGAGAGAGTGCGCCAGATTAAAAAAAGAGCGCTTAAGAAGTTTAGGCATCCTTCTCGGTCTAATGACATTGGGCAGTATGATTCAGAATCCGAGCCAGTCGTTAATAAGTATGCTATGGAGGATTTTCAGCAAAAGCATAATGTCCATGCTAGTATTGCTAATTCTAATAAAGCAAATGGCCATGCCCGCGCGCTGAAATCCGGCAATGGTTCGGCAAATGGCTTTATTAGCGACATAGAGCGAGCGAAATGGAAAAGTACTCTTTTCCATTTCCGAGCCGAGGAGCTAACACAGGGTATAATATCCCGTAGCTCTGTTGCGAATCAGAGTCCAGAGCTTGCTCTGGGGTCAATACCCTTTATTATAAGCCAAAAAGTAGATATGGCTGTTGTTGGAAGAATTAAGTATCTCAGAGTGAATGGCGCTCTTCCAACAGCTGATGAAGTTTCAGAGGATTTTTTTGGGGAAGTTTCAGTTGAGGAGGTTGAGAGAATTGCCAAGAAGAATGTTTCGCAATTTGTGTAATCCACTGTATTAGTTATCCAAAATGGATGCTGATGCAGTGGATTTTTTTGACTTTACGCGTTAATATGATAATATAAAATAATTTGATCTTTACAATTTATTTGATTTTTAATGGCAAATCACGCGCTTTTTTTCATTTATCCTGGAAAGGATTAAATCATGCAAACCCCGGCAGAAGGATTTGATGAGTTGGCTGTTATTTTAGAGCTTGCTCAAAAGACAGCTGGCGAGAGCGGAAGAGTGTCGCCAACCGCTGTAAGCAAATTACTGCTTAAAGAGCATGGGATCGAGATGGATTCCCATGCTTTGCGCGATTCGTTTGACAGGTTGTGCGCGGACGGCAAGATGCGCATGATCGCTGATCCATTAACCACCTATTGGCTTTCGGAAGAAAAGGAAAAGGAGAATAAAGAGCAAGGCGAGCCGATTGCGGGCAGATTCAGGCAGATCCTCTTTGGGTTAACACCAACTTTTGATGAGCAATGGCTTAAAGAGTTGGAAAATGAAGGGATTTATTGCGTGGAGGATTTGGCCGCTCTTTTATCCGAAAAAGACGGGGATGTTGTGGCCGTAGTTTCAGAATTAGGTTTTGACTCCCCGCATGACATGATGCATTGGCTGGATCAAAATCATCGGAATTCAAGCGGTATAGATCGTTGTATTTTCGCTATGTGGTATATAACCACGCGCGAGGAACAAGCAGCGCCGGTAGAAGAGGAGAAAAAGAAAATGAAGGAAATGACGCTAGATAAAGCAGTGTGGCAGTGGGTCCGCATTCTCAAGAAAGAACCGACTGTGCGGGTGCTTCGGGATCTTGGAATCGGCACCGCGGTTGCGTTCGCAACTCGTAGCCGCGAAGCCGGAAGCGTGGATGCCCTGTGTAGGCAAAGGGGTAATGTTCATCACTATTGCCGCGAGCTTCTGGAGCAGACTTTCGATGCGATCGATAGTTTCGTGGACGATTATCCGGAGGAGTTCATTCTCATTCCCGGCGCGCAGACAACTGAAGCGTCGCCACTACCTCCACTGACTGAGGATGAATCCAATCTTCCGCCGACGAAAGATGATTCTGGAAAATGTGAGGAATCAACCGAAGAAGACAACGAGCCCAAGCTTTCTGCTCCAGAAGATGTTTTCGGCGGCAAGGAAGAAGATCCTCTATATAAGCAGGTGCCGGAAAAAGTGCTGGCCATGTTCGGCAAACTTCTCAAGGGCAAGGTATGGATAAAGTTAATGGAAGGAGGCATTGAAGGCGTAGTTGACTTCACTTATCGTGTGCACAATCAGGCCGAAATCCGACTGTTGCTTTTTGAGCTTCAAGTCGGCAGCTATGGTCATTTTGCGGAAGCCACAGCTTTTAATCTCAAATCTCTAGCCAAGTATGCGGAAATTTTGGATAGATTCACGGATAAGGATAAGGAACAGGCCAGGCGCGCCGTGTCAAGAATGAAAGATAAGGAAGCGAGCAGAAGAAAGAGGACTGAAGCCAAAAAGCAGCCTTCTCCTGAGAGAAAAACTCCGGATAGTGTTGAGGTGGATAATGGTGATATTCCTTTCCGGCGGGTGGAAAAACCTGAAATTCCGGATGCTGATGTCGATTCCAGCGCGGATACAAGCGCGGCGCTTGTTCCGGCTGGAAGAATCGGGCACGCTCGCGCTCTGCTTGAAGCTTCGGCTGAAGCTTTTCGCAGAAATGATTTGCCTGTTATTTCTGAAGAAGTGCGCAGAGATTTGGAATTGAGAATTATTACAACTCCAATAACAATTCTTGTAAGCGAGTTTTGGGCTCAGCTTATGACGCATGTGGAAGCGGCTCAGTTCGCTTATAAGCAGGCAGAAGAGTTTGGACTCCTTGATGCCCTTCAAGAAGAGGCCAAGACTGACGTGATTTTAACGGTTGGCATATACCTTATCGGCCTTGGATATCTTATGGAGGGCGACATAGAGAAGGCAAAATCAATCCTTGAGGAATAGAGGGGGAGCGATGGGGGAGTAATGGGAGGAATAAAAGTACAAAGGGGTATGAAGTAGGATCATTCATACCCCTTTTTTTTGCGCGCTGATCGCCGTCATTCATCAAGCCGCGAGCTTCCTCTCCGAATCTTTGGTAGGGTTAATTTTATAGTATCAAAAAACAGGAATTTGACAAGATAATAAGGTGTGTTATAGTATTATCACTCTGGCTTGACGAGTGATAATGGATGGTGTATGATAATACTATATGCAGGAACGCAAACAAAAATTACTCCACCATATCATCAAAGAGCATATTAAAACCGCAAGCCCGGTGGGGTCTGGTTTGATTTCACTAAAATATATGAAAGATGTGTCTTCTCCGACTGTGCGCAACGAAATGCAGGAACTGGAGAGGGAAGGGTTTATTACGCATCCGCATACATCTGCCGGACGCATTCCAACAGAGCAAGGATATCGCGATTATATAGAAAATTTGGATGTAAAGGATTTATCCGAAAATCACAAAAAAGAGATTGATGACGCATATGGCCGTAGAGACGCATCGCATGCGTCTGCTGAAGGACGCATTAAATCCGTTGCCAAAAAAGTTGCAGATATTTCCGAAAACGCGGCAGTGGTTGCGTTTTCCAAAAATGACGTGTATTATACTGGGCTTTCCAATTTATTCGCCAAGCCGGAATTTTCCAATCAAAATGTTGTGGTAAATATGTCCCAGGTGATTGATCATTTAGATGAGGTGATGGCTAGTTTATCTAATGTGCTTGATGAAGATGTGTCTGTATTGCTTGGGTCGGATAATCCGTTTGGAGCTGAATGCGGGTCTATATTGTCTAAATCAAACAATGGAATAGTATTTGGAATTCTAGGGCCTATGAGAATGGATTATGAAAAAAATATTGGATTGGTTAAATATATTAAGAGTATATTATGAAAACAGATAAAAAATTTACAGATTTAGAGGCCAAGGCAGAGGAATATCTTGCTGGCTGGAAAAGAGCGCAAGCAGATTATCAGAATCTGCAAAAGGAGCATAAAGAGCAGATGGGCCGGATTGGCGAAATTGGAGCCATGGGGTTTGTGGAGCATCTTTTGCCTATTATTGACCATTTTGATTTGGCAATCGCGCATGTGCCAGATGAATCAAAGGATAAAGAATGGGTGCAAGGGTTTTTCCATATCAAAAAGCAGTTTGATGAGGTGCTGGAGAATTTGGGCGTTAAAAGAATTAACGCGATTGGAAAAAAGTTTGATCCAAATTTTCATGAAGCAGTTTCACAAAAAGAATCCAAGCAAGAGAGCGACACTGTGATTCAGGAAGTGCAGGCAGGATATCGTTTCGGCGAAAGCGTGATTCGGCACGCGAAGGTGGTGGTTAGTAAATAATATATTAATATTTCTCCCCCTTTACTAAGGGGGAGATTAAGAGGGGGTTATTGTGCCAGCGACGCAACCTCCCCCAGCCCCTCCTTGGCAGGAGGGGAAATAAGAAAGGAGACAACAATATGTCAATAATTCAATACAGGCCAATGATGGATCCTTTTCAAGAATTTGATAGATTCTTTGAGGATAATGCAATGGTCCAAAATCCTGGCTTTGTGCCGGCTCTGGATGTGTATCAAACAGACAACGAAGTAATTGTGGAAACGCCTTTGCCGGGCATTGATCCGGACAAGGTGAATATCTCGGTTGAAAATGATGTGCTCACTATTGAGGGTAAGAGCGAGAAAAGATCAGAGGTTGATGAAAAAGATTACTACCGCAAAGAAGTCCGCGTAGGCGGATTCCACCGCGCGGTTGCGCTTCCTTCGTCCGTTAACGGGGAGGGAGCTTCTGCGGAGTATAAGGATGGAATCTTGAAAATCACCATTCCAAAAGAGGAACGGGCAAAGCCGAGGCAGATTAAAATTAGTGCGAAGTAATTAGTTTCACGCAAAGCATAATGGATTATTTTGTGCTTTGCAATGAGATTAATTAAGTAGACATAAATCATATGAGTAAAATACTAGGAATTGACCTTGGCACAACAAACAGCGCCATGGCAATCATTGAGGGGGGAGCGCCAAAGATTCTAGAGAACGCGGAAGGCAATAGAACCACGCCATCCGTAATCGCCATGAAATCAGGCGATCGATTAGTAGGCGCCGGCGCAAAGCGGCAAGCAGTCACTAATCCGGAGAATACTTTGTATTCAATTAAGCGGCTTATTGGCCGCAGGTTTAATGATGCTGAGGTTCAGGCCGCAATCAAATCATCTTCATTCAAGATTGTTCAGTCCGGAGATGCGGTAAAAATCAAAATGGCTGGCAAAGAATATTCGCCACAGGAAATCAGCGCAATGGTTTTAGGAAAACTTAAAGCAGACGCAGAAGCAAAATTAGGCGAAAAAATCACTGAAGCAGTAATCACAGTGCCAGCATATTTTGATGACGCGCAAAGGCAGGCAACCAAGGACGCAGGCAAAATCGCGGGCTTGGAAGTCAAAAGAATTATCAATGAGCCAACAGCGGCCGCTCTTGCCTATGGGTTTGATAAAAAGAAAGATGAGAAAATCGCGGTTTATGACCTTGGCGGCGGAACATTTGACATCTCTCTTTTGGAAGTATCTTCAGACACAGTAGAGGTCAAGGCAACCAATGGAGACACTCATCTTGGAGGAGATGATTTTGATCAAGTAATAGTCAATTATATCGTGAATCAGTTTAGAAGCGAACAAGGCGTTGATTTAGCCAAAGACCCAATGGCCATGCAAAGAGTTCGCGAGGCAGCTGAAAAGGCAAAGCACGAGCTCTCTGTTGCCAATACTACGGAAATCAATCAGCCATATATTATGACTGATGCTTCAGGCCCGAAGCACTTGGTAATGTCCATCACGCGCGCAAAATTAGAAGAGCTGGTTGGTGAATTAGTAAAAAAGACATTTGGCCCGGTTGAGAAGGCCATGAAAGACGCGAACTGGAGCAAGAGCGATATCAACGAAGTTGTGCTAGTCGGTGGAATGACCCGCATGCCAATGATTCAATCAAAAGTTAAAGAATATTTTGGAAAAGAACCACACATGGGCGTGAACCCGGATGAAGTGGTTGCCTTGGGCGCGGCAGTGCAAGCAGGTGTTTTGCAAGGGGATGTAAAAGATGTTTTGCTTTTGGATGTTACGCCCCTTACTTTGGGATTAGAAACATTGGGCGGAGTGCGCACGCCGTTAATTGAGCGCAACACCACAGTGCCAACCAGCAAATCACAAATTTTTTCAACAGCAGCTGATAACCAGACATCTGTGGAAATCCATGTTCTGCAAGGGGAGCGGGAGTTTGCTCAAGATAACAAAACACTTGGGCGCTTTATCCTAGATGGCATTCCTCCTGCACCACGCGGCATGCCACAAGTTGAAGTTAGCTTTGATATTGATGCTAATGGCATCCTAAATGTAAAGGCAGTTGATAAGGCAACTAATAAGGAGCAAAAAATCACCATTACCGCTTCCACTGGCCTTTCAGACGCAGAGGTTGAAAAGATGAAGCAGGACGCTGCCACTCACGCTGAAGAAGATAAGAAGAAAAAGGAAAACATTGAGACCCGCAATCTGGCTGACTCTTTGATGTACACCGCTGAAAAAGCAATGAAAGACGCAGGCGACAAAATAGGGGATGATGTGCGAAAGCCGATTCAAGAAAAGATTTCTGCTCTGAAAGCTCTGAAGGATGGAGATGATGTTGAGGCAATTAAAAAAGCAACTGAAGAGTTGTCGCAGATAATGCAGAAAATCGGAGAGGCAATGAATAAGCAGGCTCAGGCCTCTGGCGCTCAAGGCACGCCATTTGATCAAGCCCAAGCTCAAGCAAACGCGCAAACATCTGAACAGTCAGGTCCAGACACACAGTCTGCGCCAAAAGAAGGGGAACCGGTTGAGGGGCAGTATGAGGAAGTGAAGAAGTAATGTCTTAAATTCCCCCTCCTGTAATCAGGAGGGGGCAAGGGGGTGGTTCTTCAGCAGGAGGAACATGAAACAAACACATAACAAATTATATTTAAAGAGTATAAGAAAAATATTGAGAAATAATCCTACAAAAGCAGAGTTATTGTTATGGATTAAGTTAAAAGGATTACAAACAGGATTTAAATTTCGCAGACAGCATAGTATTGGAAATTTTGTAGCAGATTTCTACTGTCCAAAAGTAAAATTAGTTTTAGAATTGGATGGTGAAACACATAATGATTCAGAAGTTTTAAAGAATGATGATAGAAAAGAAAGATTTTTAAGAGACAAAGGTTTTGTAGTAAAACGTATTTCAAATATGGAGGTATTGGAAAATGTAGAGGGCGTGGCAGAAATGGTTAAGATTTGGTGCAATGAATTATATAAAAATCGTTAGAGACGAGACCACCCCCTAACCCCCTCCTGATTACAGGCGGGGGAATGTCGAGAGTAAGATTCCTGTTGAATACAGGCGGGGGAGCGATAAAAATAAAACAACAATATTATTAAGCTGTACATTATTAATAATTAAACAAATTAAGGAGAAATATTATGAACAACCCACAACAGCCAAACCAACAGCAGATTCAAATTAAAATTTCCGATGAAGTTATGAAAGGTTTTTACGCAAACAATATGTTTGTCACGCACACGGCTGAAGAGTTTGTTATGGATTTTGCTAGTATACTCGGTCCGCATGGCATTGTAGGAGCCAAGGTTATTACCAGCCCTGGGCATATGAAGCGCATAGTTGCCGCATTGCAGGATAACATCAAAAAATACGAAAAAATCTTTGGCGAAATCAAAGCCGCGGACGCTCCGCAGACAAATACGGGATTGGGATTTGAGGATAGGAAATAATTTATCCTAGAGCAATTAAAATAGAGCCGATTACCATCACTACTACTCCGATGCCGGCTTTCAGAGAAACATGCTCACCCAGAATCAGAATCGCCATCACAGTCGCGAATACCACGCTTAGCTTGTCAATGGGCGCGATTTGCGAGACCTTGCCCAACTTAATAGCCCAGAAATAGAATAACCAAGAAGTAGCTCCGGCAATGCCGCTTAGAACGATAAACAGCACTGCCTTGTGGTCGCGTAGAATTGGGCCAATATGGCCGGACTTTCCTTGCACCGCGATAACTGCAATCAAGAAAATAGCCATCACAATAGAGCGGATAGCAGTCGCGGTGTTAGAATCCAAATCCTTAAGCCCTATCTTGCCAAAGATCGCCACAAATGAAGCTGCTACCGCGCTAAGCAATGCTAGAATAATTGAGAGATATGACATATACTATTATAATACCATGAGTAAAGACTATTACAAAATTTTAGGAGTAGAAAAATCCGCGTCAAAAGATGAGATCAAAAAGGCCTTCCGCAAGCAGGCCCATGTTCATCATCCAGATAAAAAAGGCGGAGATGAGGCAAAGTTCAAAGAAATAAACGAAGCATACCAAATACTTGGAGACGAAGCAAAACGCAAGCAATATGACCAATACGGAGACAGCGCTTTTAGTGGCCAAGGATTCGGCGGAACAGGAATGAACTGGCAGGACTTCGTCAGAAGGGCCCAGCAAGGAGGACAAACAGGCAACGGATTTGGCAACATGGGAGGCGTGCATATTAATTATGAGGACTTGGGAGATATATTCGGCGACATTGGCGATATGTTCGGATTCGGCGGAGTACGAAGCAGACGATCACGCAACACAGGCGCACAGCAAGGCGAAAGCATGGAAATTGAATTAAGCATTGATTTTGAAGAAGCCATTTTTGGCGCCCAGCGCAATATCCGGCTTTCGCGTATCGTGAAATGCTCAAAGTGCAAAGGAAACGGCGCAGAGCCAGGCACAAAAATCAGCACATGCTCACAATGCAATGGCCAAGGCCAAATCATCCAAAACCGCTCAACCATATTTGGCACATTCCAAACCGCGAGTGTTTGCCCAGAATGCAGAGGAGAAGGCAAGTCCGCGGATAAGCCATGTTCAGAATGCCAGGGCCAAGGGCGCATGGAAAAGCAGGATACTGTGAAAATCAAAATCCCGGCAGGCATTGATAATGGCCAGAGCGTGCGCATGCATGGTCTAGGAAACGCGGGCTCAGGCGGCGGGCCAAGTGGGGATTTATATATTCATGTGCGCGTAAAACCGCATAAGCATTTTGTGCGGGATCAATTTGATATTATCACTCATGAGCCGATTTCCGTGAGCCAAGCCGCTTTAGGCGATACCATTGAAGTTGAAACAGTGCATGGCGCGGTCAAACTTAAAATTCCTGCCGGTACCCAAGCCAATACTAAATTCAAATTAAGAGGCAAAGGCGTGCCCCATGTTCAATCATCTGAAAAAGGCGATCATATAGTTATCGCGGATGTGCAGATTCCGAAGAAGCTATCCCGCAAAGAAAAAAAACTATACGAGGAATTAAAAGATGAAAAAGGCGGATGGTTTTAATTGTGCATAAATTTTGTCAACAATTTGTTAAAGTGGTATAATAATGCTATACCCTTCGACTTCGCCAGCGAGTACGCCGGCTTTGCTCAGGGTGACGTATTCACAAGAATGCAATCAATTCCACAAAAACAAAATTATGTATCTCTTGCAATTCGCAACCACAACTGATTTAACTGCCACCATCGGAGGATTTGACAGCGCAGTAACAAGCGCGGCAACTAGCACTAGCACAACAACATCACGGATTTTCAATATTGGCGAAGCACTTGGCAATTTAAACAGCATAATTGCTGGATTTGATTTTTCAGTGCCAACATGGGACTTATTCATTATCCTATTTTTTCTGTTATCAGCATTAGTATATGGCCTTATCCTAGGAAGAGACCGTATCATCCTCATGCTCATTTCAATCTATATCGGCTTGGCAGTATTGCGTTCAAGCCCGTTTTTAGATCAGCTCATTCCAAAGGATTATGGCCCAAATAATGTTTTCTTATTCAAAATTTCTTTGTTCATCGGCGTGTTCGTTGTGCTGTTCTTTTTTCTTTCGCGCTCAAGCGTGTTAAAAACATTAGCAAAAAACGATGCCCCAGGAGGATGGCTGGAAGTGATAGTATTCAGCTTATTGCAAGTTGGGCTTCTTATCAGCATTACTCTTTCATTTATTTCACCAGAATACTATAACCAATTATCTAGCTTTACTAGGAACTGGTTTTTAGGCCCTGAAGCGGAATTTTTCTGGATAGTCGCGCCTATTGTGGCAATGGCATTGCTTGGAAGAGGTAATAGTGATGATTAATTTTAGGGGTTGACTATTTCCAAGGTTTTTGATATGATATAGGTATGAATTAGTTGATATAGTCAGTTTTTGGCTAATATTAGCTTAAAAATACCTATATTTTTTATTTATGGAATCATTCTCAAACCCAAATTCAATTTTAGACAAAGTAATCGCAACAGAGCAGGAACATGAACTTGCTGATTTTAATCCTGTTGAAATTGTTGCGAAACTTTTCTCAGAACTCGGCTCAAGAGAGCAGGATATTTTGCGACGCAGATTTGGGCTTTCTGGAAAACGATCTGAAACATTAGAACAAATTGGAAAAAATTATAATATCACCCGCGAACGCGTTCGCCAGATTGAAAATTCAGCAATCAAGCATGTGCGCTCGCGTGACTATTTTACCCAGACCGTAAAGCCGGTTGAAGTGGTAGTAATCGCGGCATTGGAAAAGCACGGCGGAATTATGGCAGAAGAGCATATGCTTGAATATTTGCTTCAGAACGAAACATCAGATCCAACCTATTGCGCTCATCTTTTGTTCTTGCTTGAAAAGCTCACAGCCAACCGCATGCTTCGCGAATCGCGCGAAGGGTTTAACACTACTTGGCGCTTGGAATTCATTGATTGGGATAAGGCAGACCAAACCGTGAACGAACTAATTCGCATTCTTGAAGCTCATGGAGAGCCGATTGCATATGATCATTTGATTGAAAAATTCAAAGTCACGGACATTTTTTTAAATCATAAAGAGCATTTTGATTTTGATGCTGATAAAGCAGAACCAATTCACGCTCACTTGCGCTCCACAAGCAAGATACAAACAAATCCATTCGGCGAATATGGCTTAGCTAATTGGAGCACTATTACTCCAAAGCGAATGGGGGACAAAATTTATTTGGTAATGAAAAAGCATGGCAAGCCGCTTCACTTCCGCGAAATCGCGGAGCATATTAATAAAGCTGGATTTGACGCCAAGAAAGCATATGCCCCGACTGTGCACAATGAATTGATTCTTGATAAGCGCTATGTATTAGTTGGCCGTGGCATTTACGCTTTAACAGAATGGGGATTTACTCCAGGCGTTGTAAGCGACGTTATTGCGGAAATTCTCAAAAAGTCAGAAACTTCTTTAACGCGCGAAGATATTGTTGATGAAGTTCTATCCCAAAGAATGGTAAAGCGCGGAACCGTGTACTTGGCTCTATCCAATAGCAATCGATTTAAAAAGGATGAAAAGAATCAATACATGTTGAGCGAAATTTAAATTCATAAAAACAATGTCAGAGAGCCGATTCGGCGCTCTGACACTGTTTTTTATTAGAACCCAGCTGTTAGCGGGTTTTTTTGTTTTATGGTATAATAAGCGCATATGATTTCAGCAAATAATCAAGAGCCAATTACAGCTTTGGCTGAAACAAACTTCCGTAACCAAAAGAAGCGTTTTGGTATTAAAAAAGATGACCGCCGTAGGCATGTGTACTTAATCGGAAAAACAGGCATGGGAAAATCAACAGTACTGGAGAACATGATTATTCAAGATATACAAGCAGGCGAGGGAGTCGCGGTAGTTGATCCTCATGGGGACTTGGTTGAAAAAGTTGTTAATTATATTCCCAATGAAAGAGTGAATGATGTAATATATTTTAATCCATCTGATTTTAGTTTTCCTATTTCTTTCAATGTTTTTGAACAAGTTGACCGAGAGCATCAGCATTTGGTTGCTTCTGGGCTTATTGGAATTTTCAAAAAACTTTGGGCTGATTCCTGGGGGCCTAGATTAGAATATGTTCTGCGCAACGCCATTCTGGCTCTTTTAGAATATCCTGATTCAACTCTTCTTGGCGTTATGCGCTTGCTTGTTGACAAGGGCTACCGCAAAAAAGTTATACAAAAAATCACAGATCCAGTGGTAAGATCGTTTTGGATTGATGAATATTCAAAATATCCAGATAAGTTTCAGTCTGAGGCAATCGCGCCTATCCAGAACAAAGTTGGGCAATTTCTTTCTAGCCCAGTTATCCGCAACATTGTTGGCCAAGTAAAGTCATCATTTTCCATGCGCGATGTAATGGATAACAAAAAAATCCTTTTGATGAACTTGGCAAAGGGAAGAGTTGGGGAAGATAATTCAGCTTTGCTCGGAGCAATGCTTATCACTAAAATACAAATGGCAGCCATGAGCAGGGTTGATATTAGAGAAGAGGAAAGGCAAGATTTTTATTTGTATGTTGACGAATTTCAGAACTTTGCCACTGAGTCATTCGCGAATATTTTGTCCGAGGCGCGCAAATACCGCTTAAACTTGATTATTGCTCATCAATACATAGAACAGCTGGATGACTTGGTTAGGGCCGCTGTATTTGGAAACGTGGGAACCATGATGCTGTTTAGGGTCGGAGCAACTGACGCGGAAGAATTAGTAAAAGAATTTGAACCGTATTTTGTTGAGGAAGATTTGGTTAATCTTGGAAAGTACGACGTGTATATGAAGCTTATGATTGATGGGGTTGCTTCTCAGCCGTTTAGCGCCACTACAATGTCGCCTATTTCAGGAGAAACCCAGAACAAGGATAAAGTTATTAAGGTCTCTCGCGAGAGATATTCCACAGAGCTTTCCATTGTTGAGGAAAAAATAATCCGTTGGAGCGAGGCAGGCAGGGAAAGCTCTGATGAAGATGGTGGCGCTGGCGGATCCCGTGGCACCCCTATGCGCAGGCAAATTCCTATGCCCATGGCCACGCGTAGTGATAAGTATTCTTCAGATGACAAGCCTATCCAAGATCGCCACGCTCCAGCGCCCAAGGATGATGCCCAAAAAAACGAAATGCGAGAGTCAAGCGATGACAATTTGCCTTATAAAGCAGATTGCGATGTATGTGGAGAAAAAACAGGGCTTTCGTTTGAGCCAGATGGCAAAAGGCCAATATATTGCAAGTCCTGCCTGAAAAAAGTGCGTTCAGGTGAGATTCCGCGCATGGAGCCAAAGAGCGGAAATAATCGCAAAAAAGAGAGCCCTAGCAAGGCAAGCGAAATTCCAGAGGAAAAGCCGAATATTCCGGGCTCAGATGCTATTGAAACTGGGCCAAGCATTTCTTTGTCAGACGCTTTGAGCCAAGGAGTGCAGAAATTTAATGGATAACAAATATAAAAATATGAAAAAAATAAAAAAATATCTAGATCCTTCTGTATGCAAAATTCCTAAATCAGAGGATGAAAAGCATTCTCTTGTTGATGAAAATCTCCAATCATCAGATTCAATGACCTGGCGCATATTCCGC
>Ga0210057_1005544_pt1 | contig 16173 bp, 18 predicted proteins | sample CryGeyCG2114_010_2_FD_183968 | JGI IMG/M metagenome (GOLD analysis project Ga0210057, IMG submission 183968) | Groundwater microbial communities from aquifer - Crystal Geyser CG10_big_fil_rev_8/21/14_0.10 (SPAdes) (version 2) | ecosystem: Environmental > Aquatic > Deep subsurface > Groundwater ...
TAAAACCTAAAATTATTCAGTACTTAGAGAAAGTTTATCTACTAAATTTAAGAAAGAGCCACTGGACAAAGTATTTGTCTAGTGGCTTGTCTTCAGTCATTCATACATCTAAATTATTGACTAAATATTGCAAAAATAAATCTTACCAATTCTTGCGATATTTTTGTCTGATTCATCTCCCACCTAAAGGAAGGAGACTTCTCAGACTTGAGTTAAATCCACGAAAAGTGGGAGAGATAAAACAGTTTCTAATGCAGAGATAAAAGAGACAATAGGAAAGGAGATTATAGGGAAATACACTAATTATCGACGATAAAAAGCAAATCTTAGAAAAAGACTATTTCACAAACTGTTTAAAGTGCGTTATTAAGTTGTAATCCCTTATATGTCCAAACTTATTCCTCTAATCTTCCAATCATCCCAAAAGCTTCTTTGTCAAATCTAGAAAAACCAAACCATTTCTTACCTAAATCTTTCAATGAAGCGCCTATATGATAAACCTCTTTATTATCTATTATCATAAATCTATCATGAGAAGAGTTGAATTCTTTTACAGAAATAGAAGAATATTGGGAATTATATTTATCTAAATCTAACTTCAGCTCTTTACTTATGCTCTTAGTAAAAATAGTTACATTAATTCCTTCTTTTCTTTTGCTAAACAAAGTTAATACAGATTCGTCAACATAATTATCTATCAAAATAATAGATTTGTTAGCACTCCTAATTATTTTAGAAACAAATTTGTAAGAATCAAATATTTGTCCATCATAAAATATGCCTTTTTCTGGTTTTATTTCTTTTTCTTCAATCGTATTAAACACTTGCTCAAATTTTTTATCATATTCAATATTTTTAATTTCCAAATTGTCTAATCTCTGGAAGATTTGTGCATTTGAGAGTATGAATTTTCTCATAGATACAAAAGCCCTCATTATCTCTATATTAACCTCAACAGCCTTTTTGCTTTTTAAAACTCCAGAGAGAGTTGCTACTCCTTGTTCAGTGAATGCATATGGTAGATATTTTCTATGTTTGCCTCTACCTATTTCTAAGGTTCCATTTTGGAACCTTAAAAGATTATCAATGTCTGAGGTCGCAATTTGCGACCTTAAATAATCAAACTCAAACATAGTCAACTGAAACATGAAATCCTTAGGGAACCGTTCAATATTCCTATTAACAGCTTTATTCAGCGCTTTAGTTTCAATCTCATAAAGATTAGCCAAATCGCTATCTAACATTACTTGCAAGCCTCTAATTGTGTATATCTTGCTTTTTAATGAGTCTTCTGTTATTGCTAATGAATTTTCCATAATTAATTATAAACATTACTAATTAAAAAAACTTAAGTAGCTGATTTTAGAAGTTTTCTTAGATTTTTATAAAATATTCAAATTTAAAGAATTATTTGGTATTGTTTTTAGGTATTTTCTAGTTTAGAAATTAACTATTCAATCAGATGATTTCTTAGAGAACAATTATTTAGCCATACACATATTGATTATTTTATTCTTTTGGTATAGTTTCCTTATACTTTTGAAGAACATCTATTAAAGCCTCTCTTAATGGTCTCATATTAATCCCTTTACTTTCTAATTTCTGTGTGTTAAGTACACAATTTGATCTTTTTGCTTTGGTCATACTATGAAGTTCTTCAAGAGTAATAAACTCACATTTATGATTTGGATTAACTATCTCTTTGTATAACTTTATTATTTCTTTATGATTTGTAACCCCTAGATTTGTAACGTTAAATTCTCCAACTTCTTTTCTTTTTATCAATTCTTCAGTAACTTTCATCATATCTTCTATTACAGTTATAGAATTATTGATACTTATAATTTTATTATATTTAGTAATTTTTGTTAAGAAATTTCTTTGATCATATTCATTAGTAATGGGCATCCTTAATCTTATTATAAGTACGTTTGAATAATTTTTTAGAACTTTTTGTGAAAGAATTTTAGTACAACTATACAAACTTCCTGTAAAATTAGCATCGTCTTCCTCAGAAAATCCTTTTCCTCCATTATCTCCTTCATATATACACCCACTTCCCAAATGAACTAAAAATATATCTCTTTCTTTACAAATTTGTGCCAATAAAATTGGACCTATAACATTAGACTGAATTGTTTCTAAGGGATGATCTTCACACCAATCAATATTTGGTCTCCCTGTTTTACCAGCACAGTTTATTATAACCTTTGGAGAATATTCCTCAATATCTCTAACAATCTCCTCTTTTTTTGTAATATCTGCAGAAGATAACACACTTCCTTCAAAATAATTATGAAATTTATTTCCCAACCATCCCATTCCAAAAATTAAAATTTTCTCATTTGATATCATTATAGATACTCTCTGCTTCTTTAGTTAATTTTCCCCACCATATCTGATTATTTATATACCAATCAATAGTAGAATGAATTTGTTCTATTGTGTTTTCATTTGATAACCATCCTAACGATTTAATCTTACTGCAATCTATTGCATATCTCAAATCATGATTTGGTCTAGGATCAGAAACTAATTTTATCTTTGATTTGTCAATATTCAAGTATGATACAATTATATTTGCTAAATCTATATTCTTTATCTCTGGATTGTTATTTGCTGCAATATTATATATTTCTCCAGATTTTCCTTTATGTAATAATAAATCAATTGCTTTACAAGTATCTCCTACATACAACCAATCTCTTACATTTTCTCCAGTTCCCCAAACAGGGATTGATTCTCCTTTTAATAATCTAGTTATCCATCTTGGCATTGCTTTCTCTGGATATTGAAATGATCCAAAATTGTTAGTTGCTCTGATTATTACTGTTTCAATTTTGTTTGAATAAGATTGTACTAAATCATCTGCTCTTGCTTTTGATTTTGCATATGGGCTTGTTGCTTGAGAGTCTCCTTGAATTTTATCTTTTTCTGAAAATAATCCTTCTTTTTTACTTCCATAAACTTCGTCTGTGGACATATGAATGAATTTTTTATTATATTTAGATGTTATTTCTAACAAATTTCTTGTTCCTTCTACATTTGTCTTTTCGAATAATCCTTCTTGGCTTTCTGAACGAGTAACATGTGACTCTGCAGCAAAATGCACAATTACATCAATATCCTTAATTATTTCTTCGGTTATTTTTTCATCACAAATATCTCCTTGAATAAAACTATATCTCTCATTGTTTTCTATATCTCTGAGATTATCTTTGTTGCCAGAATAAGTCAATTTATCTAAATTTATGATATAGTAATTTTTATATTTTGATATGATATGTCTTATAAAATTACTCCCTATGAATCCACTCCCTCCAGTAACTAAAATTTTCATCTACTTCTATCCTTCATATTTTTTACTAATGTTGAAGCTCTATACAAACTTTCTATAGTTCCCGCATCACTCCAAAAACCATTTATTACCCTAAAGTCCATTTTTCCTTCTTTTACATAAGAATTATTCACATCAGTTATTTCTAATTCTCCTCTATTTGATGGTTTTAATATTTTTACTATGTTATACACGTTATTATCATAAAGATAAAATCCTGTAACTGCAAGATTTGTTTCTGGGTCATTTGGTTTTTCTACTATTCTATTTACTTTTCCATTATTGTCTAGAGAAGCAACTCCAAATCTTTGTGGGTCAGTAACTTCTTTTAAAAATATTCTTGCTCCATCTTTAAAATCTGAAATGTCTAATTCATTTTCAAATATATTATCTCCTAATACGACAGCTATTGAATCCTCATCTGCAAAATCCTCAGTTAATCCAAGTGCTTGGGCTATTCCTCCTGCTTCTTCTTGAACTGCATAACTTAATTTTATACCTAATTTAAATCCAGAACCTAATAATTCTAGGAAATGACCCGCATGTCCTTTCCCAGAAACAATCATTATTTCTTTAATTCCAGCATTAATTAATTTTCTAAGAGGAAACATAATCATTGGTTCGTCATAAACTGGAAGAAGATGTTTATTGGTTATTTTTGTCATTGGAAGAAGTCTTGATCCAGTGCCTCCCGCAAGAATTATTCCTTTCATTTTTAATTAATTATTTGTATTATTAATCACCACAAACTTCCTCACACAACTCTGTTCTAACTCATCCAACCTTATAGCTTTGCATAATTCAGGATCATCTTTTGCTTTTGCAATCTTGCTCACACAAGTATCCCTATTTATTGGATTTTCCAATCTATCACAATTCAATGGATTTAGTGATGCGATTGAGGAATCGTAATAACACTTTTGTAATTGTGTCTTATCATCTTTTATATCTTTACATACATTAGGATTCCCAGTATCCAATGCAACATTAGTAAGACATTCATCCCCACTTTTTTGATTAGTTATAATATTACAATAATCTTTGTTTGCTTGAGTCTCTCCGAAATGTTTGAAACAAATATCACTCCAATAAGAGTCTCCTTTTATTGATTCACAACCCTTTACATCATCTAATGCTTTAGAGACTTCAAATCTGCACCAGTTCTCGCTTCTCCCCTCTGCTTGTTTACATACAGAAAAATCTTTTGTTTCTATCCCAACATCTATATAACATTGACTTTGTTCGGATTTCTCAACAGTTTGACATTTTACCGCAGCACCGCTTGAACTACAAGCCGATATAACTATCGCTAGTATGGTTAATATTGATAGCAATAATGTTATTCTTTTCATTGTATTAAAGTATAAAATACTTTTATGCTCAAGAAATTTTCTCAAAATTTCTTGTTGTTTCTGTGATTTTGTTTTGATTTAAATTCTTTATGTATTAAACGAAGTATAAATGCGGACGCCAGGATTCGAACCTGAGTAAGCACTAAGCTAACGGGTCCTAAGCTAAGACTTGCCATAAGTTTCCCAATAACAATCCGTCCCGTTTGACCGCTCCGGCACGTCCGCATACTCATAAATTAACTCTAATTGCTTTAAAAAAGTATCTGAAAGGTGGCACAGTTCACTTTCTGAGTGATAATTGTAAAATCATCAAATACCTATTAAATTTTAGGGATAAAATTATTTCTCCAATTATAACTATAACACTAATTTTTTAATCATCCTCTGATTATGTTTAATATATATTGTTATTTAGAATGTGAGAATGATATTTGATATAATTATTTATGTTATATTTAATTCTCTAATTATTTAATTCTTTAATTATTGAATTAGAATAAAACATCTCATCCAAAAACTATCTATTACTCCAACTATAATTTCTTAACTTAGAACTCTTCCCATAACCGCAAGAAGCACATATGCCTCTCTTTGCATGATATGATTGTTTACCGCATCTTCTACATCCTATGTGAATGTTTAACTTACTCCTCTTCCCTTTTGAATGCGTTCCTTTTGTCATCTTACTCTGCTAAACTTATGGTAACTATTGTATCTCCTCTTATGAAAACAGTACCTACTTTCCTTACAGTTTCTCCATCCTTTCTCTCATCAGCATCATCAAGCACAGAATTTATGTGAATGTCAAAAGCTTTAAGCACTCCAACTAACTGTTTCCCATTTTTGAGATCAATTATAACTCTTTTATTTCTTCCTTTGTTTAAAGCATCTAAAGGTCTTGGTTGTTCCATTTTATCCTCCTTGTTAATTATAATCCTCTTTGGATAGAAATTTAGATTATGGGTTTATAAAGTTGTTGGTGGGTTCGATTTCTAGTCAACACTCTCCTCATAAGTGTTAATTCTGTCTATAAAAAAGAGGTGTGAAAATCAGAAGAGATAAGTGCAATCTCTTTCTCACATCTTAAGAATTTTTATAGTAGCGGAGTGAGTTCAAAAAATATTTTTCGTTCTTAATTAACAGGTAGGATTCCCTCAATTCTTAATAAATTTGATTTTTTTCGTTTTGAAAAATTAGAAAAAGTCAAGTAATCAGATATTTGAGGATTTCTGGAAACATAGAAAAAATGAATTGAAAGAAATGTCAAAAAAGGAATTTGCGGAGGAAGTATTCTTTCAGGCAATTGCTGAGTATTTACATAATACCATACCTGAGAAATATGATCAAGAAGGATAGACAATTCTATACTTTATATACAATAAAAAAAATAAAAAAAATAAAAAAACTAAATATCGATAACACCGTTCTCAGTTACCATATAAGAACATTCACTGTCTGGAAGATTTGGGCTATCGATTAACTTTGCGACTCTTGTTCCTTTCTTACCTTTCCTCAGATATATTCTAAAAGTAGAATTATGCCCAACAATATGTCCTCCGATAGCTTCTGTTGGATCCCCAAAGAATTGGTCTGGTTTAGCCATTACTTGATTAGTTACCAAGATACAAACATTATATGAATCAGCAACCTTTGCTAATGTTCTCATATGTTTGTTTAGTTTTTGTTGTCTCGGAGCTAATGTTCCTCTACCAACAAATTCTCCTCTGAAATGCGCGGTGAGAGAATCAACAATCACTAATCTAATATCCTTATCTTCTCTTAGTAATTCTTCAACTTTTTCTGCAAGTAACATTTGGTGATCAGAACTATATGCTCTTGCAACTTTGATATTTCTAAGAACCTCGACAGGATCTAATTTTAACCCTACAGCCATCTGTTTAATTCTTTCAGGTCTGAATGTATTTTCAGTATCAATATAAACAGCTTTTCCTCCTTGTAATTGACATGAAACTGCTAATTGGTGTCCTATTTGAGTTTTTCCAGAACCATATTGTCCAAAAACTTCTACGATTGCTCCTGTCTCAAATCCTCCATCTAATAAATTATTTAAACTTTCAGCAGGAACTTTGAGTTTGATAACTCTTTCTCTTCTTTTCATAAGATCTTCTCCAGATTGGAATCCCATATCAAGATTTTCTCTTGCGGATTGAAGTAATTTTCTTGCTGCAGAATCTGTGAGCCCAGAAGCATCGACTAATTCAGCTATAGATGCTACTGCTATGCTCATGAGAGAAGAATACCCTGCTTTTTCTAATTTCTCTAAAGTTGCTGGTCCAACTCCCGGGAGATCATCTATCTTAATTTCTTTTTTTTCCACAATTATCTTCTCCTCCACATTATCAAGTACTTCTTCTTCCATAATTCCTTCTTCTAATATTGCTTTAACCATATAATTCACCTCGTGTATTTATTGTTTTTGTTTATCGTTTTTCACGATTTGTTTTAATATAGATAGATTGTTTTCCTTTATATACCCTGCGCGCGCGGTTGTCTAGTGTGTCTAGTGGCTTTTTATGGATATTTTTCAAGATGATGTTTCAAATTTTATGAGTACACCCTCTGTATATATAAAATTACCAAAATGTCGCACTGGACAAACAAAAACCAATAATTATTAATACCATGGATTATAACTATTGTAATTATGGAAAAAAACACTCCAAAATTAGGTCTTTTCTTAAATTTTATAGGATTAGTGGGAATTGGAAGCTATCTTGGGGGAAGAACTCAAGAAGGAATCCAACAGATGATTGTTTTGATATTTGGATGGTTATTATTGTTTCTAGGATCTTTCTTTGTTAATGTTTATCTTATTGTTATAGGATTTGCTTTACTTTTCATTAACTGGATATGGGGTTTGATTGTTGGAGTGAGGATGATGAATGGTAATGAAAAATAGAAAGTTTTAGATAATATATTTTAGATTATATTATAATATATTTTGGATTATATTACTTTCAATTATAATATATGAAATAATTAAATGTGTAAGGATTTTGGGAGGAAATAAAAGAAAAAAAATAAAATGAAAAAAGAAATTGATAAGGATGGGAGAATATTGTATAAGTTCAATCATTCAACTTCTAAAGGAGGGAATGTTTATGTCCATAAAACAATTAAAGGCAAGATTATAAAGAATAAAGAGGAATTAAGGAAAGTTTTATTTGATATTTCTAATAAACACAAGCTCATTGATCCCACTATCAAGATTTACGATACCATATTCTTCTTATTTTTCCACATACCTAAATCACTTGCTCCTGCTGTTCTAATAGAAAGTATTGAAAAAGATATTTCTTTATTTGCTGAGTGGGATGAAGATTATGTTTATACTGGAGTTTATGATTTACAAGAAAAATTTATAAGAAGAGATTTAGATAGATGGTGTTATGACTATGAAAAAGGATAAATCAAATCTCTCTCCTGCAATTAGAGAGTACAGAATGTCTCCCCGAGTTCTATGAACAAATCATTTGGTTTCTAACAGAAAAAAAGGATATAAAGAATGTTATTTGGATAAAGATATATCATATACAATATATGGAGATTTTAGTAAAAAATAGAAGTAACTAAGAATGAGAAAATAACAAAAAGGACTGAGTTAAAATTATAGATCCAGCTATGCACATACTCTCCACCAAACCTTTAAAAACAACTCTCTTCTAAATGAAAATATGGAAGTTATATTTTTAGGGACATCTGCAATGGTTCCTACGAAAGAAAGAAATCAACCATCTATCTTGGTTAGTTTGAGAAATTATGATATATTATTAGATTGTGGAGAAGGTACACAAAGACAGCTTAAAATAAAAACAATTTCTCCAAATAGAATAAGGAAAATATTGATAACACATTGGCACGGAGATCATTCTTTAGGAATCCCAGGATTATTAATGACAATGGGGCAGAATGAATATCAAGGGAAGTTACAAATATTTGGTCCAAAAGGAAGTAAGAATCAATTAGATTTATTAAAAAAAACTTTTCTATTCAACCCCACGTATGAGATAGAAGTAGTAGAATGCACTTCTGGAAAAATATCCGAAGATAATGATCTTGAGATATATACAGAAGAAATGTCTCACATGATTCCATGCATAAACTTCTCAATAAAAGAAAAAGATAGGAGAAGAATCAAAGTAAATTATGTGAAAAAGTTAGGTATCCCTGACGGACCGTTACTAGGAAAACTTAATGATGGGAAAGATATAATGTGGGATGGAAAAAAAGTAACTCCTGAAGAAGCCACATATATTGTTAAAGGTAAAAAATTAACATATATCACAGATACAGAAGTGGTTGATGAATGTTACAAATTAGCAAAAGATGCAGATTTATTGATATGCGAAGCAACTCTGAAATCAGAACTTGAAGAGACTGCAACAGAAAGACAACATCTAACTCCCAAAATGGCAGCCCACATAGCTTCTCATTCTAACGTTAAAAAATTAATATTAACACATTTCTCGCAGAGATATAGATCCGAGAAAGAGTTAGAAGAGGATGCAAAAGACGTTTTTGATGATGTTAAAGCGGCTTTTGATTTTATGCGAGTGAAGATTTAGTTTTGGAAAGAATTATATCTAAATAGATATCAATTGATATCTTAAAAGATATAAGATAGGTGAAAATGCAAGTAATAAGAGAAAATCCAAATATAGAAGAGCTGAAAAAAGAGGGGTATGTGTGTGCAGACTTACATTATCATAGTACTTTCTCAGACGGAAGTTCAACTCCAGAACAAATTGTAAAAAGAGCCAAAGAGTTAAACATCTGGTTCGCTATCACAGACCACAACGAGATAAAAGGTTCTTTGGAATCACAGAGATTTACTAAGTTTTCTATCCCAGCGATAGAAATCACTTCTAATGAAAAACAAGACATTCTAGTCTATTTCTATAATAAAAAAGATTTAGTGCATTTCTATACCAGAATTGTCGAGAAACACAGAACTCCAAATAGGGGGGTTAATATGAATACCATCTCATTAGCTTTTGAGACAATATTGGAGAATGTTAAAAAATACAAATGTGTTACTGTATTACCTCATCCATTCACAATGAGACCAAAGAATAGTGCGCAATTTATTGAGGATAATCAATATTTATTAAGATATATTGATGGTATAGAGGTTGTTAATGGATTAATGCCAAAATCAAGAAATATCCAAGGGGAGAGGTGGTGTTTGGAAAAAGGTAAGGTTCCTTTTGGAGGTTCAGATGGGCATCATCTCGGAGCTCTTGGGGAAGTGGTTACTGCAGTGAAATGTGATGGTACTATTGAAAATTTTTTAGATAATCTAAAGAAAGGAAGAATAAAAGTGGTTGGTAAAGAGTTAACCATGACAAAAGCATTTAAGTCAAGAACGACTATATTGAAGAGAAATATAAAAATGAGGATGGGAAAAGATGAGTGAGATAGTATTGGAATCGTTATATTTCTTTCTTCCAGCGTATGTGGGGAATATGTCTCCTCAATTAGCTTCGTGGTTAAATTTATTTCCTTCACTAAACAAACCAATAGATAGTTATTTCGGAAAGAATATATTTGGTAGAAACAAAACAGTTCGTGGATTTGTTTGCGGAGTTTTAGTTGCGATGATATTTGGAGTTTTGCAATTTTTTGGAATGAATCTTAACTTTTTTAATTCAATCTCTCTCTTAGATTACTCTAATATATGGATAGTTCTATCATCTTCATTTTTACTTGGTTTTGGAGCTTTATTCGGAGATGCTATAAAAAGTTTATTTAAGAGAATGAGAAAGATTAAATCTGGAGCATCGTGGCCTGTTGCAGATCAAATGGATTATGTTTTAGGAGGTTTGATATTTGTTCTACCATTCTTTATGATTAGTTTGTACCACATATTGTTTATCTTAATATTCTCTCCAATAGCTCACCTGATAGTGAATATCATTGCATTTAATTTGAGAATTAAGAAAGTGTGGTGGTGATTAAATCTCAACTCCACAAGAAACTTGCGAGTTAGATAATGGAGAAGTAGATTCTCTTATTATGTTTTGCCCCATTTCTACAATCTTATTCTTCTTCATTGCTTCAAAGAATAAATGAATAGTTATTATATTCTCTTCAACATTTATTTCAAAACTCCATTTTTTAACGTTTCTTAATGAGTCTTTTTCTATTCTAAGCATTTTAGAAGCTCCAAATATTTGAAGCCCAGTAACAAACCCTTCATTATCTATGTCTAGTATTAAATCATCCAATTCTATGGATTTCTTATACTCTCTATTTTTTATCTTAAAGAATAGTATATCATTAGAATAGTCATAATCCATTTCTCCTTTCCCTTCTGCACTTAAGTGTTTATTTTTCATTTTAAACCTTTGGAATATAATCAACGATATAAAACGTTATTATTTAATTAAACTCAAATCTATCCTCCCATAAGGATGGAAAACCCTTTTACCGTTTTTATTTTTAAGTTCTTTTTTAATAACATTTATACTGATATTTTTCTTTTTGCATGTAAATATCTCTTCGCTCTTAGGATCTGTCCAACCTCTATATATCTTAGTATTTCTCATCCTTAGACCGAAAATCTGGGAAAATAATGGGACCCTTATCTCATCATGGCACTCTTCAGGAACTTTTATCTTAGAGTACTTCTCCAGAAATATCCTAGGGAGACAAAGCCCTCCAGCAATTGAGGCAAAAGGTTCTTTGTTATACTTGTATTTTTTCTTAACATATCTAAGTAAATTCATCCATAATTCTCTACTCTTTTTTTCAGAAACCCAATCCCATTCATGTGCCACCTTTTTTAGAGGAATCAGACCTGTAATTCCTACCTCTCCTTTGCGTACATGTTTATACACTTGGCTTATAGGTGCAAGAATAAGCATATCCCATTCTACAATATGCACTGTATCAAAATCTACTTTTCTTCCTACTTCTATAAACCATTCTCTTATTGCAAGGTCTCCATTTTTCCATTTATAATATTTAGATTTATTTTTAATACAATATATATTCTCAACAAGACCTTTTAATTTTTCAGTAAATATGGGTAATTTATTCTCTTCTCCACCGTATAGTCCATAGATGGAAATGTTAGGATTTAATTTTTTCAGAATTTCTAGCTTATTTTTGCAAACTAAAGGCGATTTGTGGAACCGAAATAATATTATTCTTCTCATCCTAACTCCAAAACATCTCCATTACTCATCATATGAACTTTCTCTTCTTTATACCCCATCTCTTTAGCTAAATCAAACAATCCCTCCTGCATATCTCGTGGGGCGTGTGCGGGGATTATATGTTCTGGTTGAAGAGTTTCTATTAACATACGCAAATCTTCTTTCGCGCAATGTCCTGATGAGTGTATCCCTGTGAACAATCTAACCCCATTTTTCCTTATCTTATTGTCTAATACTCCCCTTGCATTTATATTATTTCTAGTGGGGATAACATTACTCGCAATTATTACAATATCGTTATGGATTAGATTAAATGGAGTCTCTCCATTAACTATCCTTGATAATACAGCTTTTGGTTCTCCTTGATGTCCTGTCACAACAACCAAATATTTATCCCTATTTTTATTCAATTCCTTTAGAAATTTATCTACTTGATTTCTAAAAGTATAACTCTCCCCATCTTTTGAGAACTCCACGATCTTTAATTTCTCAGCAGCATCAGTATATTTATGTAATGATCTCCCTAAGAATACGATTTTTCTATTAAGTTGTTTCCCAAAGTCAATAATAGATTTTAATCTTGCTAGATGTGATGCGAATGTTGTTACTATGATCGCATTTCCTTGTGAATAAACTCCTTTTAATATATCTTGTAGCATTACTCTCGGAACAGATTCTGAAGGCATTTTCCCTTCTTTTTTTGAATATACAGAATCGACTATCAAACATCTCACATTATTTAATTTTTTTAATTTTTCAGGGTCACTTTTAGGTCCAAGTGTTGGAGACATATCAAACTTAAAGTCGTTAGCATAAACTACTGTGCCTTCTTTATGTTCTATTCCTAGTAAAACAGTTTGTACAACAGAATGAGTAACATTGATAAATTTTATTTTAATATCCTTAGAAATAGGATATGTATCGTTAACATTTAGTTGTTTGAAATGATTTGGCAACCTTATTTTATTATCTCTACATATCCTTTTTATTATCTCTATTGTAAATGGTGTTCCTAGTATCGAACAGTTATATTTAGATGCTAAGTATGGAATTGCAGCGATATGATCAAGATGTGCATGAGTACATACTATAGCTCTTACATTATGTTTCCAATTATTTATCTTAGAATCGTCCGGAACAGCTCCAGAATGTATCATTTCTTTTCTGCTTACTTTTTCTAGCCCTTCTCTTTCTTCTTGGACTTTTATATATTTGTCCATATCAACTCCCATATCTGCTATTATGACATCGTCTCCTATTCGTATAGCTGTCATATTCTTCCCTACTTCATTATACCCCCCAACAGTGCATATTTGTATCATTATGTTGTGTGAGAAAGAGGAATTATTTAAACCTGATTATAATCTATCTAAGAAAAAGCCACTGGACACACTAGACAACCGCGTACGTAGGGTATATAAATGAATAATTACAATACAAAAGTAATAGATGGATGTGATCTCAGATAATTTTATATTTGAGGGTTAGAATTAAATAATTCTGCCCTTATGGCGCAGCTGGTAGCGCGATTGCTTCGTAAGCAATAGGACAGGGGTTCAAATCCCCTTAAGGGCTTGCTTTCTATCTAAAAATAAATAATGGAAAATAAAAAGGATATCAAAATGGATATGATTTCTAGAAGGGTGTTTTTCATTAATGATACATGTAGAGATTTATTCTTCTCAAAATTAAAAACCGTTTTTAACACTTGGACTAACTTGGGCAAACAAACAAATATTTACAAATCAAGACTTGAACTGTTTAGAAATGGAGAATTTTCTATTCCGGAACCCACTTTTTTAGAATTATTACATTACTTATCTAAAGAAGATTATTATTATTTTATGAACAAAATATATTACAAGGAAGCAAAGTGGAGATGTTCAAAAGGAGGTATTATTAATTATAAAAAAAATCCTCATATATATGTAATGGCTAGAAAAAAAGCATTAGTAAGTCCCAATCGTAATCCTTCAATTTACAAATTTAGCTTTGAAATGCCATTAACGTACGAACTTTGTGAAGTTATAGGTGCTTTTATTGGAGATGGGCATACAAGTGCAACTCATAGTTGTGTGGTAGGATTTACTGGAAGTGCTTCTCTAGATTATGATTATCTTTCAAAAAAGTTACCTTATTTATTAAGTACTTTTTCTGAAAATGTAAACCCTCGGTTGTATAAATATGATAATATATTAAGACTAAATATTAATTCTAAACAATTTCATAATTTACTAACTAAAAGATTTGGATTCCCAGCAGGTAAAAAAACATATATTGTTAAAATTCCAAATGAAATTCTTAATTCTGATAATCCTATTATGATGAATTATTGTGTGAGGGGAATATTTGATACAGATGGATGTGTAGCCTTTGACAAGAGAAAAACTTATACAAAACCCTATCTTAGAATTTGTTTAAATATGATGAGCAAAGAGTTAATAAATCAAATTCATAACTTTTTGATTGAAAGAGGGATACGATCCACTAAAACTAAAGAGTCTAAAATTATCCAAATTAACGGAATTGAAGAGTGTAAAAAGTTCGTTAGAATAGTAGGATTTAGTAATATGAGGCATTTGAAAAAAATAAATAATATTTTTGATTGGTGAGTTCAAATCTTCCCAAGGGCTGTAGAAATTCAATGCATCTTAAAATTGTAAAACCATTTAAAACAAAAACACTTATTCTGGAGAAAAAAATGATATTCACTCAATTCTCCACAAAAACAAACTTCTCTCCTTTTACAACAAGCTTCTTTGGAGCTCTTCCTTTGTACTTAACCTTTGCAACTATTTCCTGTCCTAGATAACATCCTTTAGAAAAAGAAACAAATTCTTCGGAAACGTTCAGGACCATCTCTTTGTCATAATCTATTCCTTGGATTAAAACATTATTCTTTAATCTCCATTTGTTAAACTCTTTCTCAGAAACATTAGTATTTATTTTTTCATCAGAAACACAAAGCTCTTTACTCTCTAGATTCCACCAAGCAACTTTATTAGTTTTATCCATCCTAACTTTGCTTATCTTAATGTATTTAGATAAATGCTCAATCAATCTCTCATAAAATTGAGGTTCTATTATTACTAACAATTCATTTTTATTTTTGATTTGATCAAATGTAACTACAATCTTTCCAAACTTATCCAGAAAAGCGTTCTTTTTAGCATTTAAATTATTAGAACTAACTCCTTGCATGAACTTATCATAGTTTCCAGTAAGAGAAAGAACTAATTTGTTAGTTTTGTAGATTTGCATAATCTTATTATAATTATTTAGTTTAAATAACTAACCCAACAGTACTCAAACAAGCTTAATATATGATTTAATTATTTCATAAAATATGATTAAAAATACATTCATATTTCTTCCGGGATTTGGGGATAAGAAAGAGAAAGAGTTATGGAAACAAGGTATTAATGATTGGAATGATTTCCTAAACGCAAACGAGATCAAAGGGATATCTAAAGAAAATAAGGTGAAATTTGATACAATAATAGAACATGCAAAGAAAAGCCTATTCTTAGAAGATTATTCATATTTGGCAAAGATAATCCCAAAAGCTTACCATTGGAGATTTTATAATCACTTGAAAGAAGATGCTTATTTCTTAGATATAGAAACTTTCAATAACAATAATAACATTTCTGTGGTTGGGTTATTTGACGGCATAGAAACAAAGATGTTCATCAATGGAATAAATCTTTATAGGGATCAATTCATACAAACTCTTGGAAATTGCAATTGTATGATAACTTTCAATGGATTAAGTTTTGACGTTCCTAAATTACAGAAACATTTCTCATTCAACTTTAATCTCCCACATATAGACTTGCGTTATGTGTGTTCTCAGATAGGGTTAGTTAATGGATTGAAGAATATTGAGAAAGAGTTAGGTATAGAAAGAAGGGAAGAACTTAAATTATTGAGAGGGCATAACGCAGTAGAGTTATGGAAGATGTGGAAAGCCACGGGAGATAAATATTTCTTAGAGCTTCTCATTAAGTATAATGAAGAAGATATTATCAATCTAAAACAAGTAGCGGAGTATGCAATCCCTAAATTGTGGGAGAAGGTTAGGGGTTAAGTATATTAACTTTACTTTCATTTTATTATATTTTTGTTAATAATATTAACTAAACATTACTTATTTAAATAACTTTCATTACTTATGGCTTTGCGTGGAAACTAATTTTTTCTGACAAGAACATATACTTTTTTTCCTAGCAATTCTTTCGGAGCATCAATTTTAGCTCCAGTTCCAAATTTAGTAATTATTTTTTCGAATAAGAATTCTATG
>Ga0210057_1005545_pt1 | contig 16173 bp, 20 predicted proteins | sample CryGeyCG2114_010_2_FD_183968 | JGI IMG/M metagenome (GOLD analysis project Ga0210057, IMG submission 183968) | Groundwater microbial communities from aquifer - Crystal Geyser CG10_big_fil_rev_8/21/14_0.10 (SPAdes) (version 2) | ecosystem: Environmental > Aquatic > Deep subsurface > Groundwater ...
CCACGCTCGTAAAATTTCCCGAAAACCCATTTATTTTGCGACATAAGAAATCCTATAAGCTAAAGTTAGTAATCATCAGTCACCATGTGGTTTGAAAATGAGCATAGATTTATTTAAATGCTATAATTGCTTCATGGATTACAAAAAGTTGGAAAAATCTCTCAAGTTTATTGACTCATGGCTTGATTTTAGACAAAGACAAGAAGGTTGGTGGCCAGGTTTTGCTGTAGCCATATCTTATCAAGGAAAAATAGTTTTTAATAAATCTTACGGTTTTGCCAATTTAGAGAAAAAAGAGAAACTTACACCTCAACACATTTTCAGAATTGCTTCCCATTCTAAGACTTTCACAGCGACTGCAATAATGCAATTAGTAGAGAAGGGAAAGATAGATTTGGATGATCCAATTGTTAAATACTTACCATGGTTAAAAAAACATAAAGATGAAAGATTTAAGAAAGTTACTGTCAAAGAGTTGCTTTCTCATGGGGCGGGCGTAATAAGAGACGGTCTTGATTGTGATTTTTGGATATTAAAAAAGGAATTTCCAAACAGAGATAAATTTGAAAGAGAGATTCTTGCCGCAGATTTAGTCTTTAAACCCAACAAACAAATGAAATATTCGAACCTTGGCTATACATTGCTTGGTCTTGTAATTGAAAGTGCTTCGGGACAAAGTTATGAAGACTTTATTGTGCAAAATATTCTTGAACCTCTCAAGTTAAGTAATATAGGGGTAGAATTTAAATCTGAGATAGAAGACAGGGTCGTCACTGGTTATGCAATGAGGAATAGTAACGGAGAAAGATTACAGCTTCCAAACGTAACAACTAATATTATGGCATCTGCGACTGGTTTTTATTCAACCTCAGAAGATTTATGTAAATATTTTAACGCTCACTTTATAGGTTCAGGTAAGTTACTTAATGACGAATCTAAGAAAGTTATGCAGAAGCCTATCTGGAGAGTTAAGAATAATAAAGCAAAAGAACAATATGCCCTAGGTTTAATAGTTACCCCCATCGGAAAACGAAAGGTATTCGGACATGGTGGAGGTTTTCCAGGTCAAATTACAGATACTCTATGCGATTCTGAAAATAAGCTCATCGTGACAGCTTTGACAAATTGTATTGATGGAGGTGCAAATGATATTACGAAGGGTGTATTTTCGGTTATAGACTATTTTCAAAAGAATTATTCACTTAAATCAAAGAAAGACCTTTCAAAGTTTGAAGGTAGACTAATTAACTTATGGTCAATTATTGATGTAGTTTCTATGGGAAATAAGTTAGCTACTGTTAGTCCAGATGTTTGGAAGCCCTTTGACACCCCTGAAATACTAAAATATGTAGATGATAATACATTGAAAATTATTAAAACTGATGGATATTATTCAGAAGGGGAATTAATTCACTTCGATTTTGATAAAAATGGTAAAACGCGCTCAGTAAGATATGCTGGAACAACAATTTTACCAGAAAGGCTTTAAGGTAAGCCGTGAGGTACCCTATTTGAATAGCATTTCAAGAAATGTCACTACCCAAATTAACTTCGCAGTCCTGAGTGTAGTCGAAAGACAAAATATATCACTGGATGAATTAAATAATTAATGTACGTTGACAATCTACATTTGTAATGTATAATTGAATTAATATGAATATTATTAATGCTACAGTCCTTCGAAATAATTTGGCGGACGCTCTTTCCGAAGTAGCTAATCGTAAAGATTTTCTTTTGGTGGCAAAAAAAGGAAAAATAACGTCAGCAATTGTTAATATAGATTTATTTGAAGACCTATTGGCTTTAACAAATAAGGATTATCTTAAAAGCATAAAAAAAGCACGGGAGGAATACAAAAAATCCGATATTTTTACCCACGAAGAGGTTTTTGGACAAGTTTAATGACCTATAAAATTGTTTATACGAGATCCGCTTTCAAAGATATCCAAAAAATTGACAGCGTTGCTAAAAAAAGAATTAAGAAAAAGATTGAAGAGTTTACGATAAATCCTATTAAGTCAGCAAAAAGACTAACCAGTTCAAATCTTGGAACTTATAGATGGAGAGTGGGTAACTACAGAATAATTTTTGATGTTGACAAAAACAATATTGTTATTCTTAGGATAGGGCACAGAAAAGAAATATATAAATAATATAAAATGAAGGAGGATTTAGTCCTTCGGTAAACTCAGGATTTCAACCTCAAAAGCGAGACGCCACCATAATGATATAATGAGTCCAGAGCGGCATGCTCAGCAAGGTTGGGTACAAATGAAGAAATTATTTTTATGATAAGCTACTTCAAAATCTTTGAATTTATTTCTGACGAAAAACTTAAAAAGAATCTTGTTTTGGATTACAAGGAAGTCCTAACCTGCATAAAGCGTAAGGCCTATAAAGGAGCTGTTGTGCTTGCTGGTGGAATAGTTGAGGCAATTTTAATAAATAGAGCGTTGGGTTTATCTTCGGGCGATAAACGACGGGTCGAAAAAGTATATCTTGACTTAGTCGGAGAGAGCACGGAAATAGAAAAGATGGATCTATTTTATCTCATCAAAGCTTTGGTAAATCTTAAAATTATCACCAGTCCACAGGCTGGTCGAGCAGACGTGTTAAGGGATTATAGAAATTTGATTCACCCATTTAAAAAAAGAGACAGACCAACAAAGAGCGATGCAATAAGTGTTAAGAAGCTTCTTGACGATTTAATAATTGAGTTTGGAAAAGATGTAGAGCCTAAATCAGATAATATAAACAAAGCCTATTTGTTCTTGACACATTCAGCTTATAAAGAAAAAAGAGAAAAGCCTGAATATAAAAAGATTTTAGAATTATTTTGTAAGAAACAGGGAATGCTAACTTTTGAAGAGTTGCTTGATTTACCATTGTTTCGATCTAAAAAAAATCCAGCCAAGTCTTTAATCGCTAATCTAAATTATCTTAAACAATGCGACTTGTGCAATTATGACCCAAATTCATGGCAAGCTTATCCTATCAAAAGATTTGAGAAATGGACAATGAGTAGTGATACAAGAAACATGGTAGCAAAGTATCTGAGCGATTGAAAAACGATAATGAGGTTCTAGACTAGCATGTTCAGCCAAGACGGGCACCCCTAGAGATCGTGTTCTCTAGAAAAGCCCGTGAACATCTGCTAAAGTGCTATTTTGAAAAGGCAACATTAGAACCGTCCTGAGGCTAAAAATTTAGCATCGTTTTTTTGAAAAGACCATTGAATAGTGAAGCTATTGTTCCAATTTTTATTTCCTCTAGAACATGGATTCGAACCAATTAGTCCTATATCTATGGGACATGCGACCTCAAAGATTGATCATAATTAAGAATTGTCTACTATGGTGCAATATAATATAAACTATGGCAACCAAATCCTTGGGAATTTGTGGTCTTGATGAAGCTGGACGAGGAGCCTTGGCTGGACCAATGGTAGTGGCAGCTGTAGTTTTAGGAAAAGATTTTAAATTTGGAGATGTTGCGCCTGAAATTGTGATGAAAGACTCTAAGCAAATGTCTAATCTCCAGAGAGAAAAGGCATTCCAACTTATCAAAAAACATAGCTTGTTAATCGAGTTAGAGATAATGACAGTGCAAGAAATAAATAAAATGGGTGTAGGTTGGGCCAACATGGAAGCTTTTAAACGCCTTATCAGAAAGATTGATTCTAATCAATATATTGTTGACGGTAGATGGCGTTCTGGAGATTTAGGTGATAAAACACCTCTTGTACAATGCATGATTGATGCCGATGAGATTGTTTCTTCAACTATGTCGGCTGGCATAGTCGCAAAATATAAGCACGACCAAATAATGCTAGGGCTACACAGTCAATATTCAGAGTATGGATGGAACACCAACACAGGACACGGAACTCAACAACACATAAAGGCCATTCATGAATACGGTACCAACGAACATCATAGAGTCAGATTTGTCGAAACTGCTATAAGACATGCAAGTGAACGAATGAAATTCCGCTAAGTTATTGCCAATCAATTGTTGAAGGAGGCTTATTTGTGATGTCATATAGAACTTTTCCAGTACTTGTATCCTTTGTAATTCTATTTGAAATCTCTTCCAGATATGGAAAAATCTTTTTAGAAAAGTTGGCTGTTAAAAGATTTTTTGTTTCTACTACCCTAACAACAATTGCATACTCATTCGTGAAACGCATATCGCCTTTAATTCCAGAACTTTTTACATTAATATAAATGGCAAAAGCCATTACTCCAGTTTTATCTAAACCATTTTTTGATAAAACATCTTTAATTATTTCAGTGCTTTTTCTTACGATTGCTACTTTTTCCCTTGTGACCTCTCCGTCAACTCGGATTGCAAATCCAGGGCCAGGGAAGACTTCTTTATTAACTATTGAGTCAGGTAACTGTAAAAATGAGGCGAGACTTCTAACTTGGTCTTTGAATAATTCTCTAAAAGGCTCAATTAGTTCGAAACTCATCTTTTTTGGAAGTCCTCCTACATTGTGGTGAGGTTTAATCACCGATGAGTATTTTGTTACACCACTTTCAATTACATCGGACCAGATAGTCCCTTGTGCAAATATTTCTGCATTGTTATCTGTAGCTATTTTTTCGAATTCCTTAATAAAGGCTTTACCAACAATAAGTCGTTTTTCATTCGGGTCAGTCACTCCCTTCAACTCTTTGAAAAAGAGGTCAGACGAATCATTGACTTTTAATATGATATCAAAATCCTTGCATAATTGTTTAACCTCATTTTTTGTGGTGCTTTTCTCAAGACCAGAATCAATAAATACTGCAAGAATCTGCTTCTTGGGTAAAAATGAACGAAGAGCGATCACCAAAGTAGAGGAGTCAACTCCTCCTGACAATCCTACTATAACCTTCTTATCTTTAATGGCGCGAATATATTTTTGTGCTGTTTCTTGCATGAAAGAATCTGGTGACCATCTCGCGTTTTTTGTTGCCCCGCAGATTTTGATAGCAAAATTCTCCAATATTTTCAGCCCTCCAACTGTATGAGAGACTTCAGGGTGAAATTGCAATCCGTAGATATTTTTCGCTGAATTACAAATACCAGCATTTTTATAATCTTTTGTTGAAGCAATAGACGAAAAACCTTTTGGCAATTTTAATACGCTTTCTTTATGGCTCATCCATGCCGTTGATTTAGATTTAATTTTAGAGAACAAAGGTATGGTGGTATCGAGTAAAATGGTTTCATTGCTATATTCTCCGTTAGTTTTTGTTACTTTACCTCCAAAGATACTTGCAAGAAGTTGGTGGCCATAACAAATACCTAAAATTGGTACACCAAGAGATAACCATTCTTTATCAAAAGGAATTTTATTCTCGTTTACAGAAAAAGCTCCTCCTGACAAAACAAGCCCTTTAATTTCGTAATCTATAAATTTTGTTTTAAACGTATTGAGAGCTAAATCTGCAGGCGCGACAGTAGATTTTATGCCTATTTGACTAAAACTTGATTTAATTAAATGGGTGTATTGACTACCAAAATCTAGTATTAGAATAATTTCTGCTTGTTTCATTTATCCTTTTTAGCAATTAATTGATTAATCTCGTCCAAACTAAACTCTTCAAATCCTCTCTCTTTTGTACAACTTAGACTACCAATGGCACAAGCAAACTCTAAAGTTTGTTGTAAATCCCAGTTTTGTGTTTGGCCAAAAATAAAACCTGCAGAAAAAACAGCTCCGGCACCATGAACATGAAGCACGTCTACTGGATACGCTCTGGTTTTTACTATTGTCTTTCCACTGACCGCAATTGCTCCTTTACTAGCAAGCGTAACGATGGAAACTTCAGGGTTTAGGGCTTCATACATCTTTGTTGCAACTGTTTCGGCCTCGCTCTCTCGTGATTCTGGTAGACCAATTTGTACAAACGCAATGTTTTTGTTGGTCAGCTTTTCCAAAAGTTCGGGAGTTGGTATGTCTCCACTAAGATTAAGAAAAACTGGTACTTCATTCTCAGATGCATAATCTAATGCGCGCAAAGAGGCAGGTCGAATAGCTGCATATAAATCTATATAAGCCAAGGATGCCCCATTCATTTGCGAGAGATCAGAATTTAATAATTCGCTCTCTGCCTCTTTGGTATACGATATCCACTCACGATTTCCGCTTTTATCCGACAAGACCATAATAAATGGAGTTTTTCTTTCAGGAAGTTGCTCTATGGAATTAGCTACGCTGTTTCTCTCGAGGCTGTCGCTAATTATTTTCCCTTGTTCGTCATCACCGAGAGGATTTGCTATTAAACCAACCTTTAATCCCAGACGAGATGCCGCTATTGCAGTCATTGGAGCATCAGCTGCAAGGGTATCAATTACACCTGTTACTTCTGCGCCACCATTCAATTGAGGGTATTCGTCAATTTGCAATACTCTCGCAGAGGCTAAATAACTAAAACAACTCAGGTCTAGTTCATGTGACACTTATGAGGCTATTATACGCTGAAGAACCAATAAAGGCCAAGGTTAAGACTTTTTATCCCATCCGTACTCTGATAAGAGTAACCCCTTTTTGTAGCAGTCAATCGCATATTTGGCATAGGCAACCATATTCTCTGGTAAATCATCTAAGTCAAACCATTTAATTTCTCCGTGTTTCTCAGGTTCCATATTTTTTTCTTCACCCTTCCAATTTTTGACTTCAAAGAAAAACCCCATCCTCTCTTTGCTATCAATGCTATGCATGACATGTACCAGTTTTACATCTTCAGGTTCAATGGAAATGCCGATTTCTTCCATAGATTCTCGTGTCAGAGTAGTACTAATGGGTTCATTTCCATCCATATGTCCAGCAGGAACATGATATTTACCGTCCTCATATCCTGTATTTTCTCTTAAAAGTAATAAAATCTTATTGTCTTTCACTAGAAAGAGGTGAACATCTACTACAAGTGTGAATCTTACCTTATCGCCCATATATTACTTATAATTATAATTTTAAGTAAGGACAATTGCAAAGTCAGTTATTTAATTCCTAAAATGTCTAGAAATTTAGCCACTTTGCCTTCCAGCTCTGTTATAGATGGAGAGTGGGTAACTACAGAATAATTTTTGATGTTGACAAAAACAATATTGTTATTCTTAGGATAGGGCACAGAAAAGAAATATATAGATGAAAAAATGTTTACATTGAGATTCCCGAAGCGTCACTGGCTAAGATAATATCTGAAAGTCAATAAATGTTAACCCTGTAGTTATATATAAGTTACTTTTTAATAATTTTTTTATAAAACGAAAATAAATAATTAAATTATGATTTGCACGTTTATTAAATTTTAATAACAAATTTAAATCTGCTATCATTTATGTATGCCTAAAAAAAGTGTTCATTATCAAAAACTTCTTAAAAAGTGGACAAAAAAACATGCAAATTTACAAAAAGAAATTTTTGAAAAACACAAAGACGCATTTGACTGGCTTGAGAATAATTCAAAGCAAATCGCTGTTGGTTCCGCTGCAGGCCTGTTTTTATTAACTAATCCAATTATAGCTCAAATTCCCAATGAATTTTCAACGTCTATCTCCAATGCACAAACCGTGGATAAGAAAGTTTTCTTAATTTATGATTTAAAAAGTATTTTACCCCAAACAGTAGAGCCCTTAACACAAACTCAGGAAAAAGAAATCGCACAAATTTTGGAAAGAACTTTTAACATTCCTGTCACGGCGGAATTAGCCGGTAAGAGACTTAATACGAGTTACGGCTACATAGGGCAGGAGCAGCATTTAGCCAGATATCCGGGAGATAATATGTTTAATCATTTCGAAAAACCGGAAGAAGCAGAAAAATATTGGAAATACGGAATGGCTCCCGGACTTGGTGCTTGGAGATATTTCGCAGACTCCAAAAACTCTATGACAGAGGAAGAAAATTTAAGTGAAAAATATTATATAGCTGTCCAGACTTTTCTTGCACCGGGCTTTGAACTAAACGCAAAAGAGTATGTTGATTTTTTTAAATTTAGAAAAATGCTGGTGGTTAATCCCCAAAACGGCAAAGCGGTCGTTGCAGTTATTGGTGATGCAGGACCTGCAAAATGGACGGGGAAAAGTTTAGGCGGGTCACCTGAGGTAATGCAATATCTGGAACGGGCTGATGGAAGACAAAGGGGTCCTGTTTTATATTTTTTTGTAGACGACCCAGAGAATAAGACTCCATTAGGTCCGATTAGTTATAATTAGAATATGAAAACAAAACATTTCTATACACATTTAATAGAAACAACAGACATCACTTTAGAAATTGCACAGTTGAATGTAACAAGTAAAGAAAGAGTTCATTTACTTTCTTTGGTTGAAGCTAACATTCACAGCGCTGTTGTTTCCATGGTTTTATCAAGCTTAGAACCACACGACAAAAAGATATTTCTTCAAAATCTTTCTATTAACGAACATAATAAAACATGGCTTCACCTAAGACAAAAAGCAGGTAATATAGAGGAAGAAATTAAAAAAACTATTGATGATACAATTAGCGAATTGCTAAAAGATGTTAGAAAAGTTAAGTCTTAAATAAAAAAAACCCGAATTTTTCAAGATTTACAATTTCCTGCCGGTCAAATTTTACGCCTTCATTTTCAAGCATTTTTTTCTGCACGTTAGGCCCGCCGAAAGCGAAACCTTCTGAAATCTTCCCTTTAGAATTTATTACTCTATGACACGGAACATTATCCGTATCTTTATTTGCATGAAGCGCAAATCCGATTACTCTTGGATCTGTCCCGATAAATCTTGCTAATACACTATAGGTAGTAACCTTGCCTTTAGGAACAGAAGATACTAAATGATAAATCTTAAGAAATGTATTCATAGATTCAACTTTGGACCTCGGCTGAGCTCAGTCGAATGCCCTCACTATGATCCTGAGCCTGCCGAATGGGTCATCGTACTAAAATATACCAAAAAATTAAGGCAACGACAATTCTGTAAATTGCAAATGGAATAAAGGTATGGGTTTTTATATAGTTTAAGAACCACTTTATAACAATTAAAGCTACGATAAAAGAACCGATAAATCCTGTTGCAAGAACTGACCATTCAGATAAGCTATAAGAAAAGTTGCTTTTTATAATATCTAAAGTAGATGCCGCAAGCATAGTAGGAACCGCGAGTAAAAAAGAAAACTCCGCAGCTGTTTTTCGTTTTGTTCCTAAAAAAAGAGCAGATACTATTGTCGCAGCAGACCTGGACACGCCGGGAATTACAGAAATAGATTGAAATGCACCGATTAAAAATGCGTTTTGCAGAGTGATTTTTTCTATTGTATCTGCGTGGTGGTCTTTTTCTTTATAAAAAAGCTCCAAGATAATTAAAACAATTCCTCCCAAAAGAAGTGCGGTTAATGTAACATACAAATTTCCAAGCAGATAGTCTTTTATAAATTTAAAAAGTACAAATCCCACAACTGCTGTTGGTAAAAAGGCTGTTAAAATGCGCTTCCAAATCTCTTTATTTTTTATAAATTTATCAAAATAAAGTACTACAATAGAAAAAATCGCACCCAGTTGTATTATTATGGAAAAATCTTTCACAAAGTTTGTTTGGGAAATTTTCATAATCTCGGATGCTATTATCAAATGCCCGGTAGAGGATATTGGTAAAAATTCAGTTGTTCCTTCTACAACCGACAAGATTATTGCCTGAAGATAGTCCATATATTTCATTATATATTAAATACAATTTTATTGATTTTTTTGTTTGCCAAATCTGACTTGGTTTGCAAAAGGTCACTTTTTTGCCTAAAATGAATGCATGAGACAGACTAAGGAAAAAAAAGAAGAAGTAATCTGGGACAAGAAAAAAATTTTAATAACACTGGTTGTTGTATTTTTATTAACCGGAATAGGATTTTGGCTAAAAGCTTTGTATCTTGATGAAGATGTTCCAAAAACCTCTAAGAAAAATATTCAGAGAGAACAAATTAAAGGAGTAAGCGTTGGAGAGGCTTCAGAAAACATCAGTAAAAGTTTTCAGGAAAATATTAACAGCCTTAAAGAAGATGCGCAAAATCTAAACCTAGCAGAAGTTGCTACGTCTAGTCCCCAAGTGCAAAAAATTATAAAAGACCTACAGTCTTTAAAAGATTTGCCCAAAAACCAGCTAAAAGACACTTGTGAAAAAATTTGCGGGGGGCTTTAAATTATAAAAAGAATAAAAAAATTTTTAAAAACTTTAGGACCCGGTTTTATAACCGGCGCATCCGACGATGACCCTTCAGGGATAGCAACATATTCCCAGACCGGCGCTCAATTCGGCTACACACAGCTTTGGACTGCGCCATTCTCTTTTCCTTTTATGACCGTAATCCAGGAAATGTGCGGAAGAATAGGTATGGTAACGGGAAGAGGTCTTTCGGGTGTAATAAAGAGAAATTACTCAAGAAAAGTTTTATATATAAGCGTGCTTCTTCTTTTGATAGCGAATACAGTGAATATAGGGGCCAACCTTGGTGCTATGGCATCCTCTGTCCAGCTTTTTCTGGGAGGAAATTTTCTTTTACTTCTTTTTATAATGGTTATAATAATCTTGTCTTTGGAAATTTTACTGCCTTACAGAACGTATGCGAGAGTTCTTAAATTTCTCACTTTTTCTTTATTCGCGTATATAATTGCAGCACTTGTGGTCAAACAGGAATGGAATGAGGTAATTTTTTCGACATTTGTTCCCTCCTTGTCTTTTAATAAAGACTATATTTTTAATATTGTCGCAATACTCGGAACTACCATATCTCCATATTTATTTTTCTGGGAGGCAGACGAGGAAGTAGAAGAAGAAATAGCGAAGAAAAGAATAGTTTCTTCAGGAAAAGGTATGCCTTTAGTTTCGAAGTTGGACATAAGAAAAATGAGAATAGATACCGTGGCGGGTATGTTTTTTTCAAACCTGGTAATGTTTTTCATAATAATGACTACCGCATCCACCTTAGGACGCGCGGGAATAACAGAAATAAAAACCGCGACAGACGCGGCTGAAGCACTAAGGCCTATTGCAGGGGAGCTTACCTATCTTCTTTTTGCCTCAGGCATAATAGGCACGGGTTTTTTGGCTGTCCCCATACTGGCAGGCTCCGCATCTTATGCAGTATCTGAAGCATTCGGTTTTCGGGCCGGACTGTCTGAGAAATTTAACAAAGCAAAAATTTTTTATTTGATAATAATTCTTTCAACTTTAGTCGGTCTTCTTGTTAATTTCAGCCCGATTCAGCCATTTCAAATGCTTTATTATACTGCTGTTCTCAACGGATTATGCGCCCCTCCTTTAATGGTATTAATTATGCTGGTAGCCGGTAACAAAAAAATAATGGGAAACTATACCAACTCTTTGCCTATAAATATTATGGGATGGGCTATAACAGGTATTATGCTTTTCGCGTCAGCATTCCTTCTTATTTCCTTTTTCTTCTGGTAAACTAATCCTATGGAAAATATTCGCAAAAGAGCCAAAATATTTCTTGAAAAGATAGAAATCGAAGGCAAAAAAAAGAAAATTGCAGAAATTGAAGCGCAGAGCCTCGATCCCGACTTTTGGAAGGATACGGTGGACGCATCCTCCAAGATGCAGGAATTATCAAACTTGCAGAAAGTGCTGGAAGAGGCAAGAGAGCTTGAAAATCTATTAAATCAGCAAAAACTGAGTGAGGCCGAGAAACTTCTTAACAAACTGGAAAACTTACTGTATCTTTCGGGAAAATACGATAAAAAATCTGCAATTTTGTCAATACATTCAGGCCAGGGCGGAGTAGAAGCTATGGATTGGGCCAATATGCTTTATAGGATGTATTCCAAATTTTTTGACAAAAAGGGATGGAAATACGATATTGTTGAAGTAACACCCGGGGAGGAAGCGGGTATAAAAAGTATAGTTCTTTCAGTTTCCGGTAGCTACGTATACGGATTTCTGCGTCATGAAGCAGGAGTTCACAGGCTTGTGAGGCAGTCTCCATTTAACGCAGACAATTTAAGACAGACCTCTTTTGCACTTGTTGAAGTTATGCCGGATATCGAAGACTCGATAGATTTAGAAATAAAAGATGAAGATTTGGATTGGGATTTTTACCGTTCAGGCGGACATGGAGGTCAGAACGTAAATAAGGTTTCAACGGCAGTACGTCTTAAGCATAAGCCCTCAGGCTTAATCGTTTCCGCCCAGGCGCAGAGATATCAGGGGCAAAACAGAGAATACGCTTTAAAAATACTCAGGGCAAAACTCTGGCTTTTAAAAGAGGAGGAAAGGAAAAAAGAAGAACAAAAGTTAAAAGGCGGATATAAAACTCCGGGATGGGGAAACCAGATACGCTCTTATGTATTGCATCCTTATAGAATGGTAAAAGATTTAAGAACAGGTTATGAAGAATCTAACGCAGAGGCTGTTTTAGACGGAAGCATAGACGGTTTTATAGACGAAGAACTTCGTAAACTCTAAAAAAAGGTTGATAAAAAGCACAAAATATGGTTAACTAGATACAGGAGGTGAAATATAGTTTTTGATGGAAAATATTCAGGAGGAAAATAACGGCAAAATACCTAGCTCAGAACCGTTAATTCATAGTTTCAATAAAGAAACAATCAGATCTGCGATAAGTTCGCCTAAAATTATTGCCTTATTTATAGGAGTTGTTGTTGTAGGTATTTTAACCGGGTATTTTTTGTCGGGGAATGTTTCCACAACCGGTTCTTCCTCGAATGTGGGGGAAATTTTGAATTTATCTTCCGTCCCAAAAGGGACGATTATAGGCTCTGACGATACTAAAACATTTAATGATATAGCAGAAGGCGTTCTAAAAGAAGGCGGAGTGGAAGGTGAAGGAGCGTATCATTTAGAAAGACCGGGAGGAGAAAGTCAAAATGTTTACCTTACGTCCTCAATAGTGGATTTATCTAAAGTAAAGGATAGGAAAATAAAGGTTTGGGGTCAAACACAAAAAGCTCAACATGCGGGTTGGCTCATGGATGTTGGAAAAGTTGAGGTTTTGTAGATGATAAGATTTGATGTTGTATCAAAAAAATTTGCAACCGGAACAGTTGCGCTTTCGGAGATTTCCCTTTTAATAGACAAAGGAGAATTTGTTTTTTTAGTGGGATCTACAGGATCTGGAAAAACAACTCTTCTTAGAATTATAATTAAAGATATCCTTCCCACAGAAGGAAAAGTATTTGTTAATGAGTATGAAATAACAAATCTTCCCAAAAATAAACTCCCAGTACTTCGAAAAAAAATAGGAATGATATTTCAGGATTTGAAGCTTCTAGCCGATAGAACGGTGTTTGAAAACGTAGTTTTACCCCTTGAAGTATCAGGTATAAAGATTGAAAATGCAACCGAAAGAGTAGAGGAAATACTAAGACAGGTTGGATTAAATGAGCATAAAGACAAATTTCCTGTTCAGCTTTCAGGAGGAGAATTGCAGAGAGTTGCAATTGCAAGGGCTCTTATTCTTTCGCCGGAGGTGCTTCTTGCGGATGAACCTACAGGAAATTTGGACCAGTCGACATCGTGGGAAATCGTTCAAATCCTTTCCGATATAAACAAACAGGGAACAACGGTTATTATGGCAACCCACAATAGGGATATACTTAAGAATATGAATAAAAGAATTGTGCATATAGAAAAGGGTAAAATAATAAAAGATGAAAAAGGTAAGGAGCAAAAAGCACACAAAGAGACCCACAAAGGTGAAGAAAAAGCAGACGACGCAGATAAGCCCCAGGAGCATAAGGAAAACGAAAATGAAAAAGAAGAATCAAAAGAGGATAAGAAAAAATGAAAGCAGTTAATACAGCATGGAGAAACGTAAGGAGGTCGCCGTATCAGGCGCTTGCGGCTATACTTATAATGACACTTACTTTTCTTGTCATTTCGTTTTTTGTATTTATTTTGGTGGGTTCTTCAAAAACAGTCAGCTATTTTGAATCGGTTCCGCAGGTTACGGCTTTTTTCAAAAATGAAGCATCACAGGAAGACATCAATGCTTTAGAAAATGAACTTTCCCAAACGGGAAAAATATCCTCAATAAAATTTATTTCCAAGGAGGAAGCTGTAGAAATATATAAGGAACAAAATAAAGATGACCCGATTCTTATAGAATTTGTAACAGCGGACGTATTACCTGCTTCATTTGAAATATCGGCAAATAAAATAGAAGAATTAGGTCCGATTTCCGAAATGCTGAAAGATTCACCAATTGTAGAACAGGTTATTTACCAAAAGGATGTTATTTCAGCATTAACCAATTGGACTAGCGCGATACGAAAAATAGGAATATCGTTAATTGTTTTGCTATCCCTGGTTTCCGTTTTTATTATGGTTACAATTATCGGAATAAAAATTTCCCATAAAAAAGAAGATATAGAAATTATGAGGCTTATCGGTGCCACAAACTGGTATATAAGGTGGCCATTTATATTTGAGGGCATATTTTATGCTTGTCTTGGGGCAATCGTAGGCTGGGCAATTGCAAGCGGTACGCTTTTATACTTTACTCCATTTCTGGAGTCGTTCTTAAAAGGAATTCCTGTTCTTCCGGTTTCTTATCTTTCTCTTCTTGCGCTTTTAGGCCTTGAACTGATTTTAGCGGTATTACTGGGTATTTTATCAAGTTTCCTTGCAGTGTTGCGTTATCTTAAATAATATGCCTTATGAAAATTATAAAAAAACAGCTTATACCGCTTTTTGTACTTTTTCTTCTATTCTTCAATCTTGTTGCAATACCTCTTGGTTCAAATAACGGACTTTCCCTAGCCCAAACTACATCCAGTATACCCGAATGCGCAGAGCAAAAACTTGACAGAACTCAGTGTGAAGAATATCTAAAAAATAAAATCAACGAAAAACAAGGAGAGAAAAAAACCCTTTCTTCACAAATTGCCGTAATGGATAATCAAATAAAACTGACTGAATACAGAATTGCGGCAACAGAAGGGCAAATTACAGACCTGGTTCTAGATATAGATACAGCTACAAAAAAAATCTCAGGTCTTGAAACATCTCTTAACAGCCTTATTGAGGTTTTGATAAACAGAATTGTTGCAACGTACGAGGTAGGAACAATACAGCCTTTGGGAATTCTGCTTACATCTTCAGATGCGTCGGATTTTATGTCCAGGTTAAATTATTTAAAACGCGCTCAGGAACATGACAAAAAGCTTATTTACGAAACTCAACAGGCAAAGGTTGATTATTCAAATCAAAAGACAATATTTGAAGATAAAAAAAAGCAGATTGAAATTCTAAGACTGCAGCTTGAGGAATATACAAGGCAACTGGAGCGGGATAAAACGAATAAACAAACCCTACTGGAAGTAACAAAAAATGACGAAGCACGTTACCAAAGATTATTGCAGCAAGCACAGGCAGAAAGAGCAATTGTTTTTGGGGGCGGAACAGAAACATATGTACGTGATGTAAATCAAGGGGACTCAATAGGTTCAATAGCATCCCGCAGCATAAGTCCAGGTTGTTCGACAGGTGCTCATCTTCATTTTGAAGTTCAAAAAAACGGCTCGGTTCAAGACCCTAATGGTTACTTAAAATCGGTAAGTTATTCTTACTCTTATTCTTCTGAAAGTTATGGCTATTACGGAACAATAAACCCAACAGGCGATTTGCCGTGGCCGTTAAATGAACCGATTACAATAAATCAGGGATTTGGTTCTCACGGTTATGCAAAAACATTTTATTCTTCAGGCTCGCATGCCGGAATAGATATGGACTCATCATCTTCGACAGTTAAATCCATAAAGGCGGGGAAATTATATGGCGGATCATATAGTTGTACTAATGGGAAATTGTACTATGCAAAAGTGGTGCACGATGACGGATTAACAACATGGTATTTGCACATGATACCAAATTAAAATTGAAGAAGTACTGATTATTTATTATTAAATGAAGGCAATAACTGTTTTAATTGCTTTTATATTATTTTTATTTTGTTCCCCTTTTATCTTACTTATTTTTCTAAAGCGGAAGTTTTTTCATCTAGGCTTCACGAGAGAGTAAAAGTATATACTGCATACAAGTATAATCAAGAAGATTTCCTCGAAGCTCTGCTTCGGGGTATAATGTTCACGTGAGTGAACATATTCTCAAGCGTCACAATAAGACCTTGTTGCTGTTTCACTTGGTATGTCCGGTAAAGTATAGACG
>Ga0210057_1005546_pt1 | contig 16173 bp, 15 predicted proteins | sample CryGeyCG2114_010_2_FD_183968 | JGI IMG/M metagenome (GOLD analysis project Ga0210057, IMG submission 183968) | Groundwater microbial communities from aquifer - Crystal Geyser CG10_big_fil_rev_8/21/14_0.10 (SPAdes) (version 2) | ecosystem: Environmental > Aquatic > Deep subsurface > Groundwater ...
AAGTTTCCAGCATTTCATAGCGATGCCAGCCAGGCTTTTATGTACTTAGATTGTGACGTTAATAATCTCGGTGTTGATTTAATGACTCTTGATGGACATAAGATGTATGGACCAAAAGGTGTTGGCTCATTATACATACGCGACGGACTACTACTCGCACCAATGTTTTTTTCTATGGAAGCATCAGAAAACCGAAGATATGGAACGCCAGCAACACAGCTTGTTGCTGGATTTACAAAAGCCGTAGAGATTGCCGTAGAAGAGAGAGAAGAGTCGGGTATGAGATTAAAGGAGTTGCGAGACTATACAATTGAATCCTTAACAAATATATTTCCAGAGATTATTATAAACGGCTCTAGGACGGAAAGACTTCCAAACAATATAAGCTTTTCATTTCCATCTCAAAACCATGAGTTTTTAGTTGTTCTTCTAGATGAGCAGGGGATTTCTGTAGCAACAAAAAGTGCTTGTCGTTCCGTGGAAAATTCTTCACATGTTATAAAAGCATTAGGCGAAGGTGGTGATAGTGCGATAAGAGTATCTCTTGGAAAAGAGACCACAAAAATAGAAATTGATTATTTTATAGAAACATTAAGTAAAATTCTTAAGAAATCTTGATTGCTTTCTGTAAATACAATATACTAGAATTATTACGAATAAAGAATTGGGAATTAAGAATTAAGAATAAAATTAATGAAATGAACCTGGAAGAACTAACAAAACACCAAATACTACTTCTTACTCTTTTGATAAGCTTCGTCACGTCTATCGCGACGGGTATTGTTACAGTTACTCTTATGGACCAAGCTCCAGCTGGCGTGACTAATACTATCAATAGGGTAGTTGAAAGAACGGTAGAAAAAATTGTTCCAGACACTAGAGGTCAAGCAGCATCTGTAATCACAAAAGAGACTACTGTCATCGTAAAAGAAGAAGATTTAATCACCGGCTCTATTGAAAAAGGCTCAAAGAGTATAGTAAGGATAGAAATGCCTTTAGCGACAGATGAAACAACACCAAAAACTATTGCACTTGGAACATTAGTATCATCGAATGGCTATGTAGTTACAGATGCACTACAAATCGCAGCAGAAGGTAAATATATAATTAGATATGGTGCAAATAGATATCAGGCAGAGGTGGTGATACAAGATGAGGATAAAGGTCTCGCTATACTAAAAATAATTCTGGGCGAAAAGGATCCGGTAGATAAAAAATTCCCAATATTATCATTCGCAAATATGTCTGCCTTAAAACTTGGACAAACGCTTGTTAGTATAAGTGGAGCAAATAGAGACATTGTATCTATGGGAGTAATATCAGGAATCTCTACCATTGAAGTACCAGTTGTAAAGGAAGTTGATACAACTATCAAGGATACAAAAGATAAAGTGGTAGAGACAAAAACACAAATTTCAAGAATTGATTCAGATATTCGAGATGTGACACTTTCAGGAACACCAGTAATAAATGTATTTGGAGATATGGTTGGAATGATGCTCATTACATCATCTGACAGAATGGTAGTGCCGTCCTCTGACATAGTATTATTACTACAATCTATTAAGACAACAGAAAAGAAGACCTCACAATAGACAATTGACCGCACCATGTTTTTGTTGTAAAATCTATTTACACGTTTATTTTAATTATATATAAAAAATATGCCACCATTTGGAAAATTCACAAGTAAAGCAAGGGAAGTTATAAGGAAATCACACGAACTGGCTATTGAGCGAGGTCAAAATAATGTTGGACACGCACACCTTTTGGCTGCCTTGATATTACAAGAAGAAAGCATGGTTATGTCTGTGCTTGAGCGTCTTGGTGTTGATGTGGTTTTACTCACAGATTCTGTTATTGAATCACTAGAAAATCCTGAAAGGTCTTCTGTGCTTTCTCCTTCATATCAAATATATATAACTCCAGAGCTTGGAAAAATATTAGAAGCGTCTACTCAGCTTGCTGGACGTATGGGAGATGAGTTTGTTTCAACAGAACATCTCTTTTTGGCGATGCTTGAGGTTCCAAATCCTGCAAAAGATTTACTTGGAAGATTTAAGATTACAAGTGAAGCGGTTACAAATGTTATTGAAGAGCTTCGAGAAGGAAATACGAGTGACGTGCAGATAAAGCCAACATTTAGAGCTATCACAAAATATACACGTAATTTAACGAGGTATGCACAAGAAAATAAACTAGATCCTGTAATCGGACGCGACAAAGAAATTAATCGTGTTATACAGATTCTTTCAAGACGAACAAAAAATAATCCGATTCTGATTGGAGAAGCCGGAGTTGGTAAGACTGCAATAGTAGAAGGGTTGGCACAGAGGATTGCGGTGGGGGATGTTCCTGAATCTATAAAAGGTAAAGAGCTTGTTTCTCTAGATCTTGGCTCTTTGATTGCTGGTACAAAATACAGAGGAGAATTTGAAGATAGACTTAAGGCAATAATGAAAGAAATTAATAAGTCTGATGGAAAGATAATTTTATTTATTGATGAAATACATACAATAGTTGGTGCTGGTGCTGCAGAAGGCGCAATGGATGCATCAAACATGCTTAAGCCTGCGCTTTCCAGAGGTGAGCTTCGTGCAATAGGTGCAACAACAATAAAAGAGTACCAAAAACACATAGAAAAGGATCCTGCTCTTACAAGACGTTTTCAACCAGTTTATGTAAATGAACCATCTATAGAAGATGCACTTGCAATACTTCGCGGTATTAAAGAAAAATATGAATTATTTCATGGAGTACAAATTCTAGACGAATCCATTGTTGCTGCTGTTACTTTATCTTCCAGATATATTACAAGTAGATATTTACCGGACAAAGCAATAGACCTGATTGATGAGGCTTGTTCGGCATTACGAATGACTCTTGAAAATAAACCAGAAGATCTTGAAATTGCTCATAGAAAAATACTACGTTTAGAAATAGAAAAAAGAGCTCTTGCAAAAGAAGCTGCTGATGCTAAAAATACTGATGCAAAAACAAGGGTTGGGTATATTGATAAAGAAATTGCTGAACTCAAAGAGAAAACATCAGAGCTGGAGCTAAAGTGGAAAAATGAAAAGGAAACTCTTACAGAAATAAAAGCAACAAAAAAAGAATTAGAGACAATGAGAATAGAGGCAGATTCTGCAGAAGCTATAGCAGACCTTTCTCGTGCGGCTGAGATTCGTTATGGTGAAATTCCAGAAATGGAAAAGACATTAGAACAAAAAACAAAGCGTCTTAAGAAGCTCCAGGGTTCTCGTCGTATTCTAAAAGAGGACGTTAATGAAAGCGATATAGCAGACGTTGTATCGCGCTGGACTGGAGTCCCTGTAATGCGCATGCTTGAGGCAGAAGCACAGAAACTCTCTAGAATGGAAGAAGTCCTCAAGGAGCGCGTCATTGGTCAAGGAGACGCAATTAGCAAGGTTTCAGACGCTGTAAAAAGGTCAAGAGTGGGTATTTCTGACCCAGATAGACCAATTGGCTCTTTCATGTTTCTTGGTCCAACAGGAGTTGGTAAGACCGAGCTTACAAAAGCTCTAGCAGAATTTATGTTTGATGACCCAGATGCTCTTGTGCGAATTGATATGTCTGAGTTTATGGAGAGACATTCTATATCAAAGATGATAGGTGCTCCTGCAGGATATGTTGGATACGATGAGGGTGGAAATATTACAGAGAAAATAAGACATCGACCATACTCCGTGGTGCTTTTCGATGAGGTAGAAAAGGCCCACCCAGAAGTATTTAACCTTCTTCTTCAGGTACTTGATGAAGGACATCTTACAGACGCAAAAGGTAGAAAGGTAAACTTCAAAAATACAATCATAGTACTTACATCTAATATTGGTTCTGAGTACATCGATCAAATGGAAAAACTTGGATTTAGTTCCGGTAGTGCGCTTGAAGAATATGAAGACGCAAAAGACAGGGTTATGAAAGCTCTTAAGGAACACTTTAGACCAGAATTCCTTAATCGTCTTGATGAGATTGTTTTGTTCAATGTGCTTCCAGAAAGTGTTATTAGAGATATTGTAGATATACAAATAAAAGAAATTACAAGACGTCTTTTAGACAAACATATAAATCTAAATATTTCCAATGGAGTTTTTGAGTATCTTGCTAAAGAGGGTTATGATCCGCAATATGGTGCTCGTCCACTTAAGAGGTTGATTCAAAGTAAAATACTCACACCACTTGCAAACTTAATGGTAGAAAAAGGCGTGATGTCTGGTGGTAGTGTATCAATAGATAAACTTGGCGATGGATTGAAGTTTTCTGTTACTAAGAAGGGAACTGGGAAAGCTCCAAAAGAGCCAAAGCAAAAAAAGAAATCTTCTAGATCAAAAGTGGAGGTGTAAAAATATATTTTGAAAAATTGATTTAGTTGGTATACTATACCAGCTAATGCGTCGGTGGCGGAGTGGTCAATCGCACTTGACTGTAAATCAAGCACCTACTGGTTACGCAGGTTCGAATCCTGCCCGGCGCACAAAAAAATACCCTTACGGGTTTTTTTCTTGTGCGCCGGGAGAAAGCTCTGGGAGAGCTTTCGTCAGCCTGCCTGCCGGCAGGCAGGGATTCGAAGCCCGATTGAGTATTTTCTTGATTCGTCATTTAGACGAAGAAAAGAAAATCCAATCGGGGTACTGATTCTGTAATGACCAAAACTCCTGCCAAATATTACGATATATCGTAATATTTGTTTTAAAGATATACAGCTCCCGCCCGCCTACCGGCAGGCAGGTAGAGAGAGAATATCCTGCCCCCCCAACTCTTTTTTTGCTATAATATCCACATGCCACCAGACCCACTTAAAGTAATAGAGGATTTAACAAAAGAAGTAAATGACCACATAAATAAGCAGGGGCGAGGAGTTTTCAAAAGATATCCTGTTACATTTGCTCTTCTAGCAACATTTGGTGTAACCGCAGTAGGTTCTGGGTTAAAAGCTATTTTAGATAAAGTTTCTATATTTAAAGAAAACCCAATTTTGTTAGTATTTATAGGAGTTTTGGTGCTTATGTTTACAGGCTCTTTGTTTAAAAAGCTTAGTAAATAGGTTGCGCAAAGCCCAGTTCTCGTGTATTATCGTAATCTGTTGATAAATTTTAACTATCAACTATAAGCTATTAGCTAAAACCTATAAGCTTAATAAATATGGCTCAAAAAACATTAATAATTCTGCAAAACTCTGATACAAGAGAAACTTATTACACAAGAAGAAATAAGAAAGGAGAGAACGCAGATAAAAAGCTAGAACTTAAGAAATATAGCTCAAAACTTAAAAAGCACGTTGTCTTCAAAGAAGTAAAAAAGCTTTCTAAAGCTAAATCAAAAAAGAAGAAGTAACAACTTCTTCTTTTTTGATCGCTCGAACATTTTAATGTTTTAGAGAGAAAAAAGCTGTAGTTTCAACAAAGAAAAAGAGTAAAGAACAAGGGGTTTAAAACCCCTTGTTGTCTCCTCGGCTCGTAAATGGACAAACAAAAACTTGTCAATTTCTCTCGCTCTACGTCGATAATAAACCGCCTCAAAGATATTGGGTGGTTTGTTTTTTGTGGTATTATTGTAATGTATGGGTTCGTCGGTTAATTGGTAAACCACTGCTCTCCAAAAGCAGGACTGCAGGTTCGATTCCTGCCGGACCCGCAATGCGTATAGAGAATGATATAAAATTAGATTATGACGACGTTTTGATAAGACCAAAGCGTAGTTCTCTTACAAGTAGAAACGACGTCTCACTAGAGCGTACTTTAAAATTTCCACACGCAAAAACAGAATGGACTGGTATTCCAATAATAGCAGCAAACATGGACGGTATAGGTACATTTCAAATGGCCAAATCATTATCAAATTTTAAGATGATGACGGCATTACACAAGTTTCATAAAAGTTCAGATTACAAAAAAATAATTCCAGAATTTACATTTATAACAATCGGAATTACAAATCAGGATGAAGAAAAATTAAAACAGATTGCGGAAACTCAAACACCAAAATTTATTTGTATAGATGTTGCAAATGGTTATACAGAAAGGTTTGTAGCATTTGTAAAAAAAGTTAGAAAAGATTTTCCAAAATCTATAATAATGGCCGGCAATGTGGTTACTGGAGAAATGACAGAGGAGCTCATTCTTTCTGGTGCCGATATCGTAAAAGTTGGTATTGGACCAGGATCGGTTTGCATTACACGAAAAGTAGCTGGAGTGGGGTATCCACAGCTTTCAGCTGTTATTGAGTGTGCAGACGCTGCTCACGGGCTTAAGGGGCTTGTTTGCGCTGATGGTGGTACAAGAAGCTCTGGAGATATAGCAAAGGCATTTGGTGCGGGAGCTGATTTTGTAATGGCAGGCGGTCTTTTTGCTGGTCACGATGAATCTGGTTTTAAAATAATGACAAAAGAAGGAAAAAAAGTGATGGAGCATTATGGCTCTAGCTCAGCAAGAGCAATGAAAAAAAATAATGGCGGAAAAGCATCGTATCGAGCATCAGAAGGGAAGGAAGGTTATGTTGAATACAAGGGTTCAGTAAAAAATACAGTTGAAGAAATTCTCGGAGGACTTCGCTCGACCTGTACATATGTGGGTGCATCAAGTATAAAAGAGCTCTCAAAAAGAACTACTTTCGTTCAAGTAAATCGTCAATTAAATAATATTTTCTAATTTCTATGTGCAAGTTGTGCGCTCATTTTGCGAGTGAGAAGTGGTGCAAGAAATACCGTAATAATACTCATCATTACCATTGTTGGAATTATTGAAGCCTCAAATATTCCAAGCTCCACCACGGTAAATGCTACAGCAAGAGTCGTTGAAAGCTGTGGTATTGTTGCATATCCTATAAACAAACTTTCTTTTTTTGAAAATCCAGCAAGTCTACCTCCAAACCATCCTCCAAATATTTTTGAAAAAAGAAGACCGCCAATTATTATTGAAGTTAATACTAAAGTTGGCCCAGCATCAAGGAATACACCTATGTCTGTTTTCGCTCCCAAGATTACAAAAAACGTTGGAATAAAAAGTCCATAGCTTAAAACATACAGCTGTTCTTTTAGTTTTGCACTTCCTATATTTCCAGAAAGTACAACTCCAGCAAAGAAACCCGCAATAATAGGGTGTAGCCCAATCAACTCAAATATTACTACAGTACCAACAAGCATAAAAAATACTATACGAAGCTCTTGTTGGAATGGGTCTTTCTTGGATTGGTTATCAGAGAAGAACCATTGGATTTTTGGAAGTGCCCATCTCATTGCCAAAAGAGATGTAATTAAGATAATCAAAAATATCGGTAGTGGTATTGATGTGAGCGGGTCGACTGTTCGGAGTAGAATAGACAAAAGTAATAAGCTTGCCATATCTTCAAGAATTGTTGAGGCTATGATGGTTTTTCCTAATGGCTTATGTATTAGACCTGTTGTTTCAAGGGTTGGAATGAGAACAGCAACTGATGAAGATATGAAAACAATCCCTAAAAGAATTGATTGTACTAAATTAAATCCAACAAAATAACCTATTCCAAGCCCAACAACAAAAGGAATCCCACCATTGAATAAGGCCACGGTGAGTACTTTTTTGCTAGAATCTTTAAATGTAGAAAGACGAACCTCAAGTCCGGCCATAAACATCAAGAAGATTAACCCGATATTTCCTATAAAATCTAATACAGTACTTTCTGGAAGTAAATTAAAACCATGTGGCCCTATACTTATTCCACCAAGAATAAGTGTAATGACCCATGGCACATTAAATCTTTTGAATATTACAGAAAAGAGAACTGCAACAAATATAACTAAAAAGAAAGGATAATATTCTCCCATAAATTGAGGAATGAAATGACTATAATTTATGAGGACCAAGTACTATTTTCAGAAGATTTTATTTAAAATACAGTATACAAAATATAAAAAATAGTTCTTAGGTCCCCTCCAGTCATACCTACATTGAAACACAGAATGAAAAAACTTTCATCTTTTGTTTTGTGTAAAAGATTTAAAAAATTATCCACAATTACCGAGGGCTCCCCTCGGTAATTTATTACAATATATAATAATATTAATAAATATGGAGCGAAAACAAAAATTTACAACCAGTGAGTATTATCACGTATATAGTCGTGGTGTTGAAAGGCGTAAACTATTTATGTCAAAAAAAGATTACACAAGATTTGTGTGTTTATTGTATATAATGAACCAAAGAAAATCTTTTCATTTTGGTAATTTTTTTAAAACACACCGACTAAATGATATTTTTGAAGAAGAAGTAGAAGAAACTCTTGTGGATATTGTATCGTATGTTTTAATGCCAAATCATTTCCACTTGATATTATATGAAAAAACAGAAGGTGGAATAAGTAAGTTCATGATGAAATTGTTGACTGCTTATTCAATGTATTTTAATACTAAATACGAAAGAAGTGGCCCTTTGTTTGTTCGACCATTTAGGTCTCAACACATTTCAGGAGACTCTTATTTTTTGTGGATATTTTCTTATGTACACTTAAACCCAGTAAAACTTATTGAGCCAGATTTTAAGGAAAAAGGGATAAAAAATATAGATATTTGTAAAAATTTTCTCAAATTTTACACTTACTCTAGCTATATAGATTACATAGGTATTAATAGACCAGAATTAAAAATTATTAATTTATCTAAGATTCCAGAATACATAATTCAGAATGCAGCCGATTTTGGTTTTTATACAGACAATATTACCGAGGGGAGCCCTCGGTAATATGGCTTCAAATAAGACTTATTAGTTAATCTTTTTCTAAATCAAGACAGACGGAGTTTATACAATATCTTTTTCCTGTAGTTTCTGGTCCATCGTCAAAAACATGCCCCAAATGTGAGTCGCACTTTGCACACATCACCTCGGTCCTATTCATCCCATAAGCACCGTCTTTTTCGTATTTAACAGCGCCTTCAATTGCTTGGTCAAAACTTGGCCATCCAGTACCAGAATCAAATTTTGTATAGGAAGAAAACAGCACATTTCCACAGGCCTTACATTTGTATTGCCCTTTTTCTTTTGTATTTACGTACTTACCGGAAAAAGGAGCTTCTGTACCTCGTTCACGTAGGATTTCGTATTCTTTGTCAGTTAGTTTGTTTTTAAAATCTTTTTCTTCCACTAGTTAAAAAATATTGTTATTTCTAATGCATCATCGTTTTCTGGAAGTCCTGACGGATTGTCCTTGCGAAGTATTAGGGAACCACGGTTTGAGACATTCAAAGTCTCTGGAGCAACGGTATATTCTAGAGTTGCTGTAAATGGAACAAAGTCTTCCGTCATCCATGTTGATTCTGGATCGTTTGGGTCAAGTATAGCTTCAGCATATCCTTCCGCGATAATAAGTCCGTCCCAATCTGTAAGTATTACAGGAAATGTTGCTTCAAAAAACCAATATCCACGAGCTTGTCCCGTGATAACAAGAGGTGATGATATAGTGCTTTCTTGTAGTGGGGAAGTGAGTACTATTAAGTCATTTTTATCACCCGATTCATTTGGCGTAGTGGTTGCATTATTTTGCGGACCTGTTTGTACTGGTCCGCCAATTTGTGTACCAAAAAAGATAAAGATAACCAGTATCCCCAAAAATATAACAAGAATTGAATAGAATGAATTTTTGTTCATGAACACATTATATCACGATATTATATATCACCCCAGGCTTTTATAATGAGGTGAAGATAAGTATAGCAAGCAAAATTAATGCAAAGCATGCGAAGTATCCAACTGTTTTTGCAAAATATGTCACGGCTTCTTTTTTGTGTCCTTCTGAGTAAAGCACAAATGGGTCGTATCCAAAAAGAAATGCCATTACCGCAACAGAGAGCACAAGTAGTCCAAGCATGGTCATTGGTATCAATATTTCATTATCGGGTATAGAAAATGTGGAGGTTACCACATTCATAATAAGCACAATCACTGCTATATATAGGCTGGCGAATAGCGCATTAAAAATAGGGTTCTTTTTCATGTTTCTATTATAGCAAAAAAAGCATCGTTGTTTTTTATGTATAATATCAACCCTTAATCTATTGAATAATTCGTATGAATTATTCAATAGATTTTTAAATTATTTGAATGGTTGATAATATTGGCTACAGACTCATTTTAAGCTTGGCTTTTCTCCATTGCGCGAACTATTCTCGTCATACCTATACCACCACCAAATCTAGGAAAAAAATCTAGAGAAAGAAATTCGTTTAATTCTTTTTCTACTCTTTCTTTACCAAACTTATCAAACAAAAGTTCTGCATATTTTCCGTCACTTATTTTCATAAATCTATCTTTCATCTCATCTTTATTGCTACTTCTCTCGGCACTACCGATAGTCTCCTGACCGTAAATTATCACATCAATTTTATTTGCTTTATTACCATTTCTTTTCATGTTCCAAAAAGGGGAACTTTCTTCCGGAAAATTCTCAAGAAATACAACGGGTCCATATTCTTTCTCCATAAGTAGTTCATGGTCGCTAGTAAGATTATCTGAGTCATATTGCTCTGCAAGTTCAGAATATTCTTTGTGCACATAATTTTCTTTTTTACCCAGACCAAGGTGTTCACACAAACCTGAACAAATTTCTCTTAGATCATCAATAGTGCCTTTGACTTCAAACTCAAACATAGGGAATATGGTTTCATGGCGTCCTGGAATAGGGTTTGGCTCATTTCTGAAGCTTGTACTGACACAAAAAACACCGTTCAATGACGGGTTATTTAAAAGCTCGTATTCAAGCCACATTTGTCCTGTTTGTGGAAGCGGCCATACGTTGCCGCCATACTCATATGTTGCGACAGTTGTTGGGTCTTCACATGCAGCCAAAATACTTAAACGATCCTGTGTGTGCACTTCACTAAATCCTTTGTTGAGAAAAAACGACCTCATTTTATTGACCGTATCACTATAGAGCCTGGTGTCTCTAATGGGTATATGATTGTTTATCATAATATTTTTTAATTAATTAATAACTAATAATGAATAAAAAAAATCTCCCGAACGGGAGATGTAAAAACGAAAAATGAAATTATGTGAGGCCAGTTGAAAATATTCAGAATCTTGTGTTTATATAGCATGCCTGTATTAGTCGAAGCAAGTCTACCTGTTGGAAAAATTATGTCAATTGCACTTATCCACAACGATAGATAAAAGGGGTCATAGATAAAAGGGGTCAGTCACCTTTTATTCTTTTACTGATCCCTTTTATCTTCGTATTATAAATTATAATGAGCAATTTCTGTCGTTAGAAAAAAGGTGACTGACCCCTTTTATCTTTGGCTCCTGAACTCATCAGATGATGTGTAATGGACATCTTTGTGTCTAGTAAGTCTTGGAAGGTGCGATATATGAAAGAAAATTATTTTGGAGTAAATGGGAGCTTGTTTTTTCGCCTCATCCAAAGATAACCTATAATACCAACAATTAAAGCGCCTATAGCATTAACTATAATGTCTCCCATAGTATCGGGTAGACCACTTTCTTGCATACGGGAACCAAACCAAGAATCGCTAAGAAATTCATATATTTCCCAAATACCAGCAAGGGCGAGAGAAAAACAAAATGAAAAGAAAGATATAAAACCTGGACTCATGGTCAGTCTAGGAGATTTTTGTTCATTTAAAATATATACCAACAAAAAACCTATAACACCAAGCAGAAGTCCTGATTGGAAATGTAAAACACTGTCCCACAAATCAAATCTGTCATAAAAACCTCTCACACCACCAAGAAACAACGTAAGGTAAATAAACAGAACAACAGCAAAATTGAGTTCAAATGGAATGTGTATTTTATATCTATTCTTCAAAATAGTCGGTGTAATCATAAGTACAAAAATGACCACCGTCATTACAGCATTTCCCCAGCTACCACTTATTAGGAATATAACAAAAGCAATAATAATTACAGCATTCATAACATACTCCAAATACACCATTACCTTATTATTTTTTTCTTTACTCAATTCAACGCTCATATCTAATACTGAGTTAACAAAGGATATAAAATATAATACTCGTATTATACATTATAATAATCGATTTCTGCCGTTAGAAAAAAGGTGACTGACCCCTTTTATTCAGTATGTGTCACCTGATGATGTATCTCAGTCTCCTGACTTAGCACATGGTGGCTGCGGGACTTGCCTGCCGGTAGGCAGGGACTTTCATCCACACACTAAGTTTTATCACGCATATTGGCTGTTATGGATTTGAACGGCAGTCGAGCGCTTGAGTTCCGTGGCTTAAAATAAGTATATATTACAAGATCAAAAGTATCAACAGCTTTGCTTTACTTTTATTCCTTAATCTAATATAATCTCATATAGTCATTGTATTAGATTGGCCAAATAATAACAAACATATGAACTATAAATTTAACAAAAGATTGCAAAATTTACCTCAATCAATATGGCAGATATTAAACCAAATAGATGAGATAAAAGGAAGATGGGTTGGCGGAGCTACACTCAACCCACAAGCTTTGGGGCGCCTAAAAAAGTCCACTCTAATAACCTCTACCGGTGCCTCTACCCGTATTGAGGGTGCCAAGCTTTCTGACGAAGACATTGAAAAAATGATGCGAGGTTTAGCTATGCAAAAATTTGCTGATAGAGACAAACAAGAAGTTCAAGGATACTATGAACTTCTCAATAATGTCTTTGACTCATGGAAGCATATTTCCTTTTCTGAAAGCACTATTCAACATTTTCACAAAGAACTTTTGAAATATGTTGAGAAAGACAAACTACACAGAGGTGAATACAAGAAAGTGGAAAATAAAGTCCATATGATTGATGATGTCGGTAATTCCATCGGTGTGCTTTTTGATACTACCCCTGCATTCCTTACTCCAAAAGAAATGACTGAACTAGTAGAATGGACGAAAGAAAATTTGGAAACAAAAGAATTTCATCCAATCTTAGTTATTGGAAATTTTTTGGTGGAATTTCTAAACATTCACCCATTCCAGGATGGTAATGGTAGAATTTCTCGTGTATTAACAAATTTCCTTTTGCTCAAGTCTGGCTATCCATACATGCCGTATATTTCGCATGAAAAAATAGTTGAGGATAATAAATCAGATTATTATGTTGCCTTACGAAGAAGTCAAAAGACGATTAAAAAAGAAAATGAAAACATTACTGAGTGGCTAGAATTTTTCCTCAGAATTCTACTTGAACAAGGGAAACTTGCTATTGACCTGCTATCCAAAGAAAACATTGAGATACTTCTCTCCCCCAAGCAACTTATTGTCTGGAAATATATTGAATCTGTTTCCGAAGCAACACCAAGAGAAATATCAAAAAATACAAAAGTAACCCGTCCGACTGTGTCCCAAGCACTGGATGTTTTGCTGCGTCTGAAAAAGGTTCAGAGAATCGGACAAGGTAGGACAACGAGGTATTCTAAAATATAATTTTATGATACAGGTCAGTGATGATCAACTAAATTTATATCTTTCTATATTTAAAGGGAGAACTGATGTTTATGCTAGATATTGGGAGAAAAACGGACGATCAGGGTATAGTCCTGCATATTCTTTTGATTGGGATGAATCTTTTTTAAGGTTCATTCCTCTTAGCTTGCTACGGACAACAAAGAAGCGGAGCTTCGATGTGATATCTCGTCAGCTTGCTGCGAGGTAGTTCATTTCTAAGCAGAGCTGCGGGACTTGGACTCGAACCAAGATAACATCCTCCAGAGGGATGTGTCCTACCATTAGACGATCCCGCAGCTCTGCTTAGAAATTTTAAATATACAAAAATAATTTGGCTGGGACCATTACCTGCCTACCGGCAGGCGGGGACGATCCCGCAATTTATTTAGCTATTAGCCACTAGGGTATAGCCACTAGTGTTTGGTGATTGGGTTTAAACCTGAAACCTGGAACCTCACAACAGTAAGCTGAAACCAGATTATATCATTATTCTTATTTAGGCAATTCTAGAGCATCAACACCTCCATAAAACGCTGTTGATTTTCCTGTAAGAAATGCCCAACGCTGATTACCATAATCAAAATGCCACCATTCATTGTCATTGATAGCAAAACCCTCATCCGTCATTACTTTTTGGAGTAATAATCTGTTTGCCTGTATTTTATTTGAAGCCTCATCTTCCTTACCTGCATAATATGATAGGAACGAACGATCTGTGGTTTCATCAAATTCTCCTCCCATATCTAGCTCAGCTCCGTTCTCGTCCAAGATTGTGAGGTCTATTGCGCCACCTGTATTGTGGTTGGGTGGGCGCTTCGGATCACCTGTTACAGGCGCGGCAAATTCATATGTCTCCGTCATCACCTGATCTTCATTCCATTCTGGATGTAGTACGCGAATTTTTTTTGCGAAATCGTCCACCATATTTTGCTGTGTTTGGATGCTTCTCCACGGATCATATATTTTAAAATTATATCCCGTCGGTAAGTTGTTTTTTGCATTTACTAATTTTTCTACAACTGTTTTTCTTGCAAGGGCATTTTTATAAGTAGCAAATCCATCGTTGAAATAATTGAAGCTAAGCACGAAGCCATACTCTCCAATGTCGACAAGTGGTTCATTATTTTCTTCTATTGGAATTATAAAATATTCTTTATCCATTTTATTTTAATATTTGAGTAATAAGTGCAACCATTTGGTCTTTGTGTTTTGGATTACTTTCTGCAACTAAGAGAGTAAGTGCAGTAAGTGCGCCCGGATTTATATTCCTAGCTTTCTTTGATTTTGCTTTTTTCAAAAACCAAATGAACGCAAAAGCACCAGAACGCTTGTTGCCGTCTACAAAAGGATGATTTTTTACCATAAAATACAGCAAGTTTCCTGCCTTTTCTTCTATTGTTGGATATACATCTTTTTTATAAAATGACTGCATTACATTTCCAACAATACCTTCAATGTTTCCGTCCGCTCTTTCTTGTGCAAAAATTTCTGTTGCCTCGTTTTTTCTCAAAAGCTCTCCACGTAGATTCTGTATTACATCTGTTAATTCTGCTCCAGTGAGCTTCACAGACTTTTTTGTTGCGCCTACTATAACAAGCTCGCCTTTGTCGTAGGCGTCAAGTGATACCCACGTGCTAGAAAATTCCTTGATCAATTCTAATATTGATTTTGGGTCAAGCGTAATGTGTTCTGGTAATAGCATTTGCACATCGGAAACCGTTTTCATAAATGCTGTGTAGTTTTTAGAGATTTGTTTTCGGTTGATTGTGTAGCCTTTTGTTATATGTTCACGAAGTGTTTTTGTGGCCCAGATACGGAATTGTGTAGCAGTTTTGGAGTTTACTCTATAACCAACAGATAAAATCATATCTAGATTATAGTGATTTACCTCTCTCTCAACACTTCTCTTGCCTTCATTTTGAACTATCCGGAATTTCCGGATAGTTGGACTTTCCGCTAATTCCTTTGTTTTATAGATATTTTTTATGTGTTCGTTTACTGTTCTTACATCAACCCCAAAAGCAGAAGATATCTGTGCCTGTGTAGCCCAAATACTTTCACGCTCAAAATCACCACGAAGCTCTATTGCACCGTTTTTTGCTTGATATATTACGACATTATTTTTTTCCGTTATTTTTTCAGTTTTTTTCTTCATAATTATTCTTTCTGTAGCACTTCTATCAATGCAAGCTCTATAGGAAGAGTTGGTATGTTTGAGTATTCGAAAGTGTTTGTTGCGATGAGGAGACTTCTTAGTAGGGAAGACGATACGCCAGTGGTTGGCTCATTTGCGATAGTATTTAAAAATCCAAACATATCTTCACCAACCTCTTTTTTTATACTTTCTTGCATGTCTTTTGCAAATCGGAGTAGTAGGGTATATCGAATGTTTTGTATAAGTAGAGATATAAGCACTTTTGTATTATGTTCACTCGTATTCACCTCTTGAAGAAGTGAAAGTGCCTTATCAAGCTCTTTTTTATGTATTGCCTCTATGAGAGAGCGAATGAATGATTGCTTTGGCACGCCTGTAATTGATTCCACATGTTCTGTGCCAATTTTTTTACTATCAACTGATGAAATAATTTTCTGTAGTACTCCAAGTGTGTCTCGGAATGATCCGTCGCCAAGTAGGGAAATGAGATCCACCGCACCAGCGTCTATTTTATAACCCTCCTTTTCTGCAACATCTTTCAAATATCCTTTTAGAGTATGCTCTGTGGGG
>Ga0210057_1005547_pt1 | contig 16172 bp, 13 predicted proteins | sample CryGeyCG2114_010_2_FD_183968 | JGI IMG/M metagenome (GOLD analysis project Ga0210057, IMG submission 183968) | Groundwater microbial communities from aquifer - Crystal Geyser CG10_big_fil_rev_8/21/14_0.10 (SPAdes) (version 2) | ecosystem: Environmental > Aquatic > Deep subsurface > Groundwater ...
GTAGTCATATCTTCCCGGCATTTGGGGCAGCGAGTGCCTCTAGGAAAGAAAATCTGGCTTAATTGCTTAGTTATTTGCCCTTTAGAGGGCAAGCGCGGTGTAGAGTGGTCATAGGAACTAAGGTTAAAATGAGAGTGGAAACTATCCTTGTAAAGGAGGGGATTTGATTCAATAAAAAACGGCCGGCTGGAAAGAGCTGGTCGTTGTATGGTAACTAAAAGAAACTACTGACGGCGATCGTTTCGTCTTCGAAGACCTCGAAGACAGAATAGAGTTTGGTTGTTTGCAGTAAGGATTTGGCGCGCTTCGTAAGATGGAGGAGTTTGATTTCTCCTCCGTGATTGGCGACAAGTACAAAACCAGAGACCAACTCTCCGATGCCAGAGGCATCAATATTGGTCACTTTTGCTAGGTCCAGCACTAGTCGTGTATAGCCGTCGCAAATCATTTCTCTAATTGCTTCACTGAGTTTTTTTGAACCCTCTCCAAGGGTGATCTTGTTGTCGCAGTCGAGTATGGCGATGTTACCAACCATATGCCTAGTTATTTTCAGGCTCATTTAATTCCTCCGGTTTATCATTGCAGTATAAGGTGAAGGTGGTGAGAGGTTAAATAAGTCTTATAAGATTAATATGACTTATAGGTCGTATAAAAAATCCCCAATCCGAAAGGACAGGGGAGTAACCGTGGAAGTCGGTTAAATCAGGCGTGCGAGTCGAGGTGGGGATAGCCTTTCTCTATCTTCGGTGGATTCGTGGTGCATTCAACCTTTCTGTCCAGCCCTTTTTGCAGAAAGGGCTGGACATCTCTTCTCGCCGGGAGAGAGTAACAATAAAAAAATCCCCGATGACCATCGGGGATTTTTTTATAAAGAACAATGTTTTGTTTTAAAGTATATCTACCGATCAATTCAAGCTAGGGACCAAGGGGACATACTGTGAAAGATTTTTTACTTGGTTATCGGTGAGTGCTAACGCCGCGTCAATCGCCATTTGAATATCACCTTGAGAAAAACTTGCAGAGTCTCCCGGGTTTAGAGGTTGCTTTTCGGAGACGTTTTTTTGCAAATAATCTTCGATGTATATTTTGTGTTCCACTTGCAACTCTTGTGAACCGGTTTTATCCAGGTATTCAGCCAACGCTCTTCGGGCAAGATGAGTGTAGCCATCACCACGAGTGGCCGAGACTGTAATTTCTTCGCCGGTAACCGTAACGGTTTGTTCCGGTTCTTTTTCGGTAACGGTTACTTCAGTATTTTTTTTGTCGCCTTTAGTAACTGTAATCTCTTCACCAGCAACACTGTCTTCTACCGGCAATCCTTCTCCCTCCATAGCTTCTTCCATTTCTTCGCCGTCTTCCATTCCAACCCTTGTGTCATCTGGGCTTTGGGTTTGGGAATAAATTATCGCGACTACAATTATCACAGCGATAATTATCAAGCGAACAAGAAGGCGCGAGTGCCGAGACCAAAAGTTGCCAGAGGAAACAGGGGACTCTTGTGGATTCTGATTTGATTGTCCGTTCATGTTTGGATTGTTTATTAATAGTATTGTTAAGGTTCGACCTTTTGCTTGAAGAATGAATCAATCGCCCAAAATTTTCCAATTTTTAATTTTTAGGCAAAATGATTATTAGTTAAATATAATAAGGAAGCACTAATAGGTCAATTGCTGTTTTATGGCTTAATTGAACTTTTGTGTATATCTTGGGTATAACCCGGGGGATTTAGGTAGGTTTATAAATTGACACGAGCTTTAGTGGTTGCTATAATAAATATACTTTGGGTAGGAATTGAGAGAAATATCGCTAAAATATGAGAAAAATATTATCAAAATTAAAGAAAAAACGCGGCATATAGCTATTTCGCTCATTTTTGTGCTAAGTAGGTGCCGCCAAAAGGCGGTTTTTTAGTCACTCAATCAAGACAATAGATAAAAGAGGGGGTTATAGATGATTTGGATAATAATCAAAGCCATCTACAACCTCCCCTGATTCCCTTCCTTTATAAGAGGGGAAAGGGTGAGAAGTCCTTTGAAAATTGAATAGATCTATCACATATAGAACACGTGATTAGCCATGTGATAGATTGTAAAATGTGTAAACAAGTTCAAAAAGATGATCAACGATCGCAAAAAATTTGAACAATCTTTTGTTCACCCCGCACCAGAATGGAAATTATTTTCATGATGATGTTGGGGCGTCAGTTATCAGCGTAGGTAGAATATATATTTGCAAAACAAATATATCATTTGGTGCTGGGGTTCATAATTTTTTTGCGGATCAATTAACGAAATAAGCACATAAAGGGTACACGGTGGATGCCTTGGCACAAGAAGCCGATGAAGGACGTAGAAGCCTGCGAAAAGCCTCGGGGAGGTGGCAAACAACCTTTGATCCGGGGATGTCCGAATGGGAAAACCTATGCGTCGAAGAGACGTATGCTTTATGGATTAAGTCCCATAAAGACGGGAACCATGCGAACTGAAACATCTCAGTAACATGAGGAAAAGAAAGCAACATGCCGTTATCTTTATCTTGTAGCTTATAGTTGATTGGGAATCTCCTAATCAGCTAATAAGCTAATAAGCTGAAGTTACGGTTGCGATTCCCCTAGTAGTGGCGAGCGAACGGGGAGTAGTCTAAATTCATTAATCTCCATTTGAAATTGGGTTCTAACGAATTCAGTTTCAAGCGAACGGGTTACGGCCCTGATGGTTGATGTTGGTAATAAGAGAAACTTTTACCTTGCCGTAAACTTGGTAGGAAATAATTTGGGTTGGTTAGCCGAACGGTCCTGGAAAGGCCGGCCATAGAAGGTGATAGCCCTGTAGCGTGAAAATCTCCAAAATTTCTTAAGTTTTTTCTTAAGTACGGCCAGCCACGTGAAATCTGGTCGGAAATCGGGTTGACTACAATCCAAGACTAAATACTTCTTGTGACCGATAGTGAACAAGTACCGTGAGGGAAAGGTGAAAAGCACCCCGGAGAGGGGGATGAAATAGTATCTGAAACCGTGTACTTACAAAGAGTGGGAGCCCATTAACCAATGCTTCGCATTGAAATTTTCAAGTAATTATTTTCAGTTTTCATTAAATTTTTAATGTTTCAATTTTAAAAATTGATTCATTAGTCATTGATTGAAAATTGAGAATTAAAAATTGGAAATTCCACTGCGAAGCAGTGGTGGGGTGACCGCGTGCCTATTGAAGAATGACCCAACGAGTTAATGTATATCGCTTGTTTAAGGTTTCCAAAAACCGAAGACATAGTGAAAGCGAGCGTTAATAGCGCGTAATAATCAAATTGCTTTGCAATTTGGAATTTACAATTTAAAATTTTCGCAAGTTCTCGACAAGCTCGAACAATATTAATTTTTCGAGCGGATCCGCCGGAGGCGGAGGAGTCGAGAAGTAAAAATTGGAAATTAAAATTGATAATTCCCATTTGCAAAGCAAGTGGGTTATAGGCGGTATGTATTAGACCCGAAACCGGGTGAGCTACTCATGACCAGGATGAACTCTGGGTAACACCAGAGGAAGGTCCGAATGCGTTGAGGCTGCAAACTCTTGCAATGAGTTGTGAGTAGTGGAGAAATTCCAATCGAACCCGGAGATAGCTGGTTCTCCTCGAAATAGCTTACAGGCTAGCCTTTGATGTTTCTTAGGCAGGTAGAGCACTGAATTGGTCTATGCGGAGAAATCTGTAGGACCGAATCAAACTCCGAATTGTCTAAGCCAAAATCAGGGAGTCAGACCGTGGGGGCTAAGCTCCACTGGTCGAAAGGGAAACAGCCCTTATCATCATCTAAGGTCCCAAAGTCAAAGCTATAGTGAAAAGGATGTATTTGACCTCAGACAGATAGGATGTTGGCTTAGAAGCAGCCATCATTTAAAGAGTGCGTAACAGCTCACTATCAGAGCCCGGTTCTTTCTTCGGAAAGAGCTGGGGGGTCGAATGCGCCAACGATTAAAAGGGGCTAAGCTTTGCACCGAAGATATGAATTGTCTGCCTTCGGGCAGGCAGTGGTAGAGGAGCGTTCTTGTTCTGTCGAAGCTGGATCCGCGAGGGCCAGTGGAAGAACAAGAAGTGAGAATGTTGGGATAAGTAATTAATTTGCAGGTGAGAATCCTGCACACCGAAAGTCCAAGGTTTCCTGGGCAATGCTTGTCAGCCCAGGGTTAGTCGATCCTAACTTTGCACGCGAAAGCATGCAGGGGATGGAAAATACGGTTGATATTCCGTAACCGTAATCATATTATCCAAGGAGCAACGCATTTGGGAGAAACGAGCATAATTTGACTTATTGTGCTCCTGTACTTAGGCGGGTTTTCCAGGCAAATCCGGAAGACCATTTGTGGCTTATCTTTACCCTAACTTCGGTTAGAATGAGGTAGGTTCACTGCAACACCAAAGGTATGGGAAGACTCTGGAAACGGAGGATATGTTTTGACTCAAGTGCCTAGAAAAACTTCGTGGTCACGTATGATTGCGATCGTACCGCAAACCGACACAGGTGGACGAGGAGAGAATCCTAAGGTGAACGAGATAATGTTCGTTAAGGAACTCGGCAAAACAACGGCCGTACCCTTGGTATAAGGCCTCCCCCCACTTTGTCTGGAGCAGTAATTAAAACTAAAGATTTTAGTTTACTTACTGAAACGGACAAAGTGGGGGGCGCAGTAAAAGACTCCTTCCGACTGTTTATCAAAAACTTAGGTCCCTGCAAAGCCGCAAGGCAAAGTATAGGGGCTGATGCCTGGCCAGTGTCAGAAGGTCAACGGTGTTTGGGCAACCGAACACCCTAAGCCCTGACGAACGCCGGCGATAACTATAATCGTCCTAAGGTAGCGAAATTCCTTGTCGTGTAAGTTACGACCCGCACGAATGGCATAACGAGCTGGAGACTGTCTTAACGAACACCTCGATGAACTTGCAATAACGGTAAAGATGCCGTTTACACACAGCAAGACGGAAAGACCCTATGAAGCTTTACTATAGCGTGTCATTGAAACAATGTTTTTTCTGCTTAGAATAGGTGGGAGACTTTGATGTCCCGATTCTGGTCGGGACGGAGTCGCAATATGAAATACCACTCTGAACAAGTTTTGTTTCTAACCCTGATTTAACTTATCGGGGAACAGTGGCTCGTGGGTAGTTTAACTGGGGCGGTTGCCTCCTAAATTGTAACGGAGGCGTTTAAAGGTCAGCTAGGCTCGGATGGAAATCGAGCCGATAGTGCAAACGCAGAAGCTGGCTTAACTGCAAGACTGACAAGTCGCGCAGATGCGAAAGCAGAAGTTAGTGATCCGACGACCCTTAGTGGTAAGGGCGAAGCTCATCGGACAAAAGTTACTCTAGGGATAACAGGCTGATCCTCTCCAAGCGCCCATAGCGACGAGAGGGTTTGGCACCTCGATGTCGGCTCATCACTTCCTGGGGGTGAAGAAGCTCCCAAGGGTTCGGCTGTTCGCCGATTAAAGTGGTACGCGAGCTGGGTTCAGAACGTAAATTACATTGCGTTCTACTGCAGAAATGCAGTATAATAAATCTGACTAATATCGGTGAAACCCTACCAGATTTAAACTGGTCTAGAGGGCAATACCGAGGGAAGATCAGATTTGTGACAAACGAAGAAAAAGCTTATATAGCAGGATTTCTCGATGGTGACGGATGCGTAATGGCGCAATTGGTGCGCCGAAAAGATTATATTTACGGATTTCAAATTCGTACTAGTATTGTCTTTTATCAGAAGCAGACCCGTCAAGAAATTCTTTCTTGGCTAAAAGATAAATTAAATTATGGATATATTCGACAACGCAAAGATGGAATGACGGAATATACCATAGTGGGCTTTAAAGAAGTTCGGGAAACATTGGAGCTTCTTCAATCATTTCTTCGTTTAAAACGAGTCCTGTCGAAGTTGGTGTTAGAACTTATAAGGTCTCATCCTAAAAACATGAGCCCGAAAGAGTTAGTGCGTTTAAGTTATTTAGTGGATAAGACCGCTAAATTTAATTATTCGAAAAAACGTACTAATACCAGTAAGACGATAAAGGATTTTTTTAAACACAAATCTTTTCCCCGTAGAGACTTCAAGCTAGATTCAAGAATTTAGCTTGGGATAGTCCTGTAAATTCAGGATTATAATACGTCGGCTCCTCCTCTTAAGTTCCTTAAGAAAGGATGAAGATATAGTCCATGCCATCAGTAATGGTGGATTAACATGCGTGAGACAGTTCGGTCCTTATCTGCTGTGTGTGTTCGAAACTTGCGTGGGCGCTTCCCTAGTACGAGAGGACCGGGAAGCATGAACCTCTGGTGTACCCGTTGTTCCGTCAGGAGCATGGCGGGGTAGCTAACGTTCAGTTTGGATAAGCGCTGAATGCATATAAGCGCGAAGCCGTCCATCAAACTAGGTTTCGTTTCCGCCTTTTCGGCGGAGAAAGATTCGCGGAAGACTACCGCGTTAATAGGCTACAGGTGTAAGCGTAGTAATACGTTCAGCCGAGTAGTACTAATCAATCAAAAGCTTATTTCGTTTAAATCCGCAAAAGAATTATGTACAACAGAATGCAGATCTAAACGTAGAACTTTTTAAATTTGTTTACATTGTATTTGTGTCATTCCGAGCGATTCGAGATTCCTCGACTCCGCTCGGGATGAACACAACTTATTCTAAATTGTGTTCACTTTTCCTGGTGCCAGTTGCGGCTAGGTCCCACCTGATCCCATCCCGAACTCAGAAGTGAAACTAGCCAGCGCCGATGATACTGCGGCTTACGTCGCGGGGAAAGTAGGTCGGTGCCAGGTAAAGTGAACACAAGTAAAAAAACACCCATCAAGGGTGTTTTTTTAGTTTAAAGTTTAAAATTTAAAATTTTGGTATTCGCTTCGCTCATAATTACTCAGAAGAAAAATTGTGGGCACTGATATGTACGGTGATAATAGGGGATATAAATAATTATCAACAGTTTTGTAGAAATTAACTTGACACCTAGATATATAGATATATACTGTTAAATAACAGTTATATAATCATCATGGCTATTATTGTAGAAAAACTTCGACAGTTTGGTCTCGATGAAAAGCAAATTTCGGTATATTTAAGCCTAATTTCTTTAGGTCCTTCACCGGTCCGCGCAATTTCTTTGAAATCCAATGTTAACCGTGGTACCACTTACGATATTTTAAAGGCTTTAATAAAAGACGGGCTGGTTAGTTATTATCAGCAGTACGGAAAGGAAAGCAAAAAACAATACTTTGTCGCCGAGCCTCCGGAAAAAATAGTTTCCGCAATTGAAAAACGGATTACCGATTTGGGCGCGCTGAAAGATTCGGTTAAAGCAAAACTGCCGGAATTGGAATCTTTATACGAAAAATCCGGCGCCAAACCGGTCTCAAAATATTATGAAGGCTCTTTGGGTTTGCGGATAATTTTGCAGGATGTTATTAGTACGATGGGTGAGCAGACAGAAAAGGATTATTTTGTTTATTCGTCCGCTGATATTCGGAACTATCTTTATAAAGCCTACCCAAACTATACCCGCGATCGAATCAAAAACAAGATTTCAGTAAAAGTGATTGCCTTTGGCAGAGGGGGGGAAGAGCAAGGGCTGGACGAGCGACGTTGGATAAGTAAAGAACATGGCGCGCCGACATATATATTGATTTATGGAAACAAGGTCGCAATGATTTCGGTTGCGGCCAATAAAGACCCGGTCGGAGTTATTATTGAAGATCGTGCGTTGTATGAAACGCAAAAAATGATTTTTGAATTTACCTGGGAAAAGTTAAAGTTCTAGTTAGGTTTTAAAATCATTTCTTTGGGAGGAAACATGAATAACATTGAAGAACTTTCCAACCTGGTTGACGTATGCCGTTAGGTGCTCGGAATTTCCATTGGCACCCCACAGCCAAACAGTTCCGACGAAATGGGAAAACTAGGCCAGATGTCAGACAACCTGCTGTACGACTTCTCGGTGAAAGGTCTCAAGGCCGCTGCGGACCTACCAGATGAACAATTTGAGCGGCTTTGCAGTATTTTACAGCAAGAGGTCGGGCACGTGGGAACTTAATTTTATGGAGGCCGGTTTGTAGTTACCAATTCTGGTCGGCCCCCATATTTTTTTCTTCATGCTTTTGCGCAAGGAGAAACACAAAAGCATGAAGAAAAAATCTTCAGTAGATTCCAAACAAAAGGGGAACAAATGAAATGACCGCAGCAGTGATTCTTGCGGCAGGTTATGGCCACGAAAACGGCCAAAGCAAACTTTTGAAGACTTTACCTGACGGTACTCCGATTATCGTTCAGGTTGTCAAAAACGTCCGCGCGGTTGGAGGGCTCAAACCGATTGTCGTGGTCATCAACGAAACGTACGGCCAGTCTATTCAATCCGCCATCGAACGGGCAGGTTTTAGTGGACTGGAGTTCATGCATCAGACAGATCGGCTCGGCGCGGCGGATGCACTAAACTGTGCACTTCCAATTTTCCTCGAGGATGGGAAATTGGCGTCAGAAACATTGGTCGTTTTCGGCGACATGCCCCTCCTTTCTCCCAAGCTGATGAGGGACATGGTTGCCAAGCACCGAGAGGTCGAAAGCAAGCTGACCATTTCCAGCTGGCCGTTTGATCCCGATCATAAGCTTGCTTCTTGCATGGGCAACTACGCGTTTTTGGTCCGCGATGACGACATCAATCATCGCGGTACTCCGCTCGTTGTCGACAAAGAAGGCGAGTCGCTGGTTGTCTCTATGTACAACGGAATGATCCCCCAAGAAGGCGATCAGGTTTTGTCGTCGTTGTATGTCGTCGACACCACTTGGGCGCGAGAGGTCTTGCCAAGCATTGAGCCGATGTTCAAAGGCGACGGCTTCCCCCCGGAGAAGCATATGCCAAAACTGATCGAGAAGGCCATGATTAGTTCGGTGCCTGTGGCCAATGTCGTTTGCAGAAACATCGCCGCAGAGATCATCGGGGTTGATGCCCACACACCGAAGAGCTATAAAACGGTGTGTGATTTGGTAGAGGGATTATGATGTCAGAATTCAAAGAAGGTACGTTTCTGGTCATCGGGTATCTCACCCTCGACCGTTCGGTTTCGCCCGTTCGTTGCCCCGTCTGTTGCGAAGGGACCCCTGGCTGCCGAGATGGAGACATGCGTCTTTACAAAGCAGAAGACGGCTCGACCTGGCGCATCTGTGATCAGGTGGACTGTGGGTTCTGCTATCCGGGTAAGTGGCCGGAGGACAAGAACGTCAGGAAACTGGCGCGACAGAGGCGGGAGCACCTTAAGACTCTGATTACCGTATGAACTAGGGGTAGCCGGGCTTTTGTCTGGCTCCCCCATATTTTTTTAAATAAGACTTTTGAAATAGGATAATTAGTAATTTATAAAACAGTGGAACTGAAAAAACCAACAATTATTTTGGACTTAGACGAAACTTTAATCGATACCAAAGAAATCAAAAGACGAATTTTTAATTTGGTTGAAAAAACCGGAGTCCCTCGCGGGGTTGCGGTCGGCGTTTATAGGCAGATGAGAAAAAAATCGGCCTTTGACCAGAGGCGTTATTGTTTTGAGCTTAAGAAAACGGGTTATAAAGTAAATCCTAATCTTTTTAATAATCTTTTCAGCAAACCAAAGGATTATAATTACCGGGGCGCCGAACAGTTTTTGAAAAACTTGTCAAAGCATTTCAACTTGCTATTATTAACCTTCGGCGTGCCAAGTTTTCAGAATAAAAAAATTGAACAGGCAGGCTTTAAACAGTTTTTTCAAAAGGTATTGATTACTGAACAGGAAAGTAAGTTGGATTTATTAAGGACGTTAAAAAGCGGGACAGGTAAGATAATTTTAATTGATAATTCAAAAGTATCGATTTATACGGCAAAGCGGCTGAACGCCCCGGCGATTTTAGTGAAAAATAGAAAATCTGGTGTCCCTGATTATCGGGCAATTTTAACAAAGCTTAAGGAAGTTTAAAAACGGAAAGTCCAAGGAGGCCGAATGACTAATAAAAGAAAGAAAAGGATAGTTTGCATTGGCGGCGGGACGGGGCCATCAACACTTTTGGAGGGGTTGCGGGCGATGTCTGAGATGTTTGATATCACCGCTATCGTTGGCATGGCCGATCGCGGTGGCTCGTCGGAGATTCTGCGGGATGAGCGAGGAGCGCTGCCGCCGGGGGACGTGCTGAAAGCGCTCTTAGCGCTTTCGCCCAAGCCGTACGCGCGCGAGCTTTTACAGTTTCGGTGGGACGGCAAAATGCCGGCAAAGATGCGCGGCCATACTGCCGGCAATCTCTTGCTGACGTTTTGCAGTGAGATGATCGGCGATTTCAGCGAAGCGGTTCGGGCATTTTCGGAATTGCTTGATTGTCGAGGACAGGTGCTGCCGGCTTCTCTCGACCACGTCGACTTGGTGGCAAAGCTTTGCTCGGGCGAGGAGATTATTGGCGAAGGGCGGATCGAAGAGTGGATCTATGGGTTTTTAAACGGCAACCATTCCACGGACCGCATTTTGTCTGTCCATCTGCAACCCCAGCCGGTTTTGGCCAAGGCCGCGAGACTAGCAATTCTTCACGCGGACATTGTGGTTATTGGACCGGGAAGTTTTTACACCTCGCTTGTCGCGGGTCTTCTCGTGTCCGGAATGCGGGAGGCCTTGGCCAAGGCGCGGATCGCGTACGTGGTGAACCTCACTAACAATCCGCATGAGACCCCCGACTGGACCGGTTCTCACTACGTGACGAAGCTTGAGGAGGTGATTGACCGCAAGGTCAACTTCGTCATCTGCAACTCCTCACTGCCAAGGAGAGTTCAGCGCAATTACCTGCGGCAGGGTTACTCCCCGGTCAAGGACGGCCTCGCTCATAACCCCGGCGACCGGCAGGTCATATCTGCCAATCTCGTCGCGTCCGATTCGGCGCTGTCCCGCCATGATCCCACCCGAATCGCCGGACTCATCGCAACTATCGCAAACGGCTGATCTTTATGATCCGTCGTTTTTTTATTCGGATATGTTAGAATAGTAGAGGAGTGATATTTATGAAAATAATAAAAGTAAAGAATTATAATGAGCTGTCAGCGCTAGCCGCGAAAGCTGTGATTGAACAAATTCGAAACAGACCAAGTTCTGTTTTGGGGTTGGCGACTGGGGAGACGCAAGAAGGGTTGTATAAAAATTTGGTACGAGATTTTCAGTCTAAAAGAGTAGATTTTTCCCGCGTGACTATTTTTAATCTAGACGAGTACTGGAAGATTGCCCCTCAAAATCCGCAGTCATATCAGTACTATATGCGGAAACATTTAATCGATTATATAAATCTTAACCCGAAAAATTTTTACATTTTAAACGGGTTGGCGGATGACGCAGAGGCGGAGTGTAAAAATTATGAACTAAAAATATCCGGTTGTGGAGGGATTGATTTGCAGATTTTGGGGATCGGGGCCAATGGCCATTTAGCTTTTAACGAGCCTGGCACGGAAAAGGATTCTAAAACTCGCAAGGTCAAACTGGAAGAATTGACGAGAAAAGATAATTCTCGATTTTTTCAAAATATTGATGAGGTTCCGAAGTACGCATTGACGATGGGGATTGGTACTATTCTGTCAGCAAAAAAGATTTTACTATTAGCCGGAGCGAAAAAGAAAGAAATAGTAGAGAAGAGTATTTTGGGGCCAGTGACTCCTAAAGTTCCATCCAGCTATCTTCAGAAACATTCAGACGTCTCAATAATTTATGTTTTATGATTCTGGTGTATACCATTTACTTTCGATTTTCACCCCGACGCTTCGCTCGGGACAAGTTTTTCAAAGCTGTTTTTTGAGTTATTTATATTTATTTTCGTAGTATGAGGATAATAGCGGATTTCCATTTTCATTCCCGATTTTCTCGAGCTTGCTCGAAGGATTTAACTATTTTAAATTTGGAAAAAACAGCCGCGTTCAAGGGAGTGCATATTTTGGGCACCGGTGATTTTACGCATCCGCAATGGTTTGCGGAGATCAAGGAAATGTTGGAGCCGGCAGAGTCGGGGTTGTATAGAGTTAAGAGGTTAAAGACTCTCACCACCTCATCCCACCCTTCAAGTGAGTCTCCTCCACTCGGGCAGGAGGGGAGTTTGGTGCGGTTTGTTTTGTCTGGTGAAATTTCCAGTATCTATAAGCAAGGCGGGAAGACCCGGCGAGTGCATACAGTGTTTGTGATGCCTTCTATCGAGTCAGCGGGAAAGTTTCGGGAAGCGCTGATAAAACGCAAGGCCAATCTTTCTTCCGACGGCCGGCCGATTGTGGGAATTTCCGCAGAGGATTTAGCTAAAATTGCTTTTGATATCGATGAAAAAACCATGGTAATCCCAGCGCATATTTGGACCCCATGGTTTGCCATGTTTGGCAGTATGTCCGGATTTGATTCGGTTGAAGAATGTTTCGGTTCGGTTGCCGACAAAATTTTCGCAATTGAAATGGGTATGTCGTCAGACGCGGCGATGAATTGGCGCGTAAAAAATCTTGATCGCATGAGCCTACTTGCTTCATCGGACGCGCACTCCTTGAGAAGGATTGCCAGGGAAGGAGATGTGTTTAAGCTACCTTCTTGTGGAGAACTATCTTATGATTGGGTGTATAATGTAATAAAGAAAAAAGATCCGAAAAGTTTTCTTTTTACAATAAAATATTTTCCGCAGGAAGGTCGCTATCATTACGACGGCCACGACAAGTGTAATTTTTCCTGCAAGCCTCAAGAAACCAAAAAGTTAAAAGACGTTTGTCCGAAATGTGGTCGCGGTTTAACCGTTGGGGTGCTGTCGCGGGCGGAGGAACTCGCTGACCGGCCGGAAGGTTATGAGCCGAACAACGCGATCCCTACGCGGCATTTGGTACCACTGGAAGAAGTAATTGCTAATGCTTTAGGCAAAGGAGTGCAGACCAAGACCGTAGTTTCTGCCTATGAAGATTTGGTAACGAAAGCGGGCGGGGAGTATCAGGCCATGCTGGATTTATCATACGATGAGCTTGGGAAACTCACCCAATCTATAATTGTTGAAGGCATAAAAAGAAATCGTGAAGAAAATTTACATATCGAACCCGGCTTCGACGGCCGTTATGGGAAGATAGAGATTTTTACGGATGAGGAACGAAAGGTATATTTAGGGAAAAAAAATCAAGCGTTGTTTTAGAAATCCTCCCCTCCGACTTTGGAGAGGGGATAGAGGAGAGTCAAGGGACATGGCGTGCAATAAATCAAGTTTTTTTAAAAAGCTAAATTCGTAGCCCCTCCCGCCTTTCGGGTACCCTTCCCGTGATCGGGGAGGGTAAAAGTTTTACCCCTCTCCCACTTGGGAGAGGGCAGGGGAGAGGCAAGGAGCCTGAAAGCAAGCATGGGCAAAGTACATTTTACAACCGTTTTAAGAAAGAATCAATCTCCTTGGGAGGCAAAACTTTGGAATGTAATTAGGGCAAAGCGATTAGGGAAAATTAAATTTCGTAGACAGGTTAAGATTGATAATTTCATAGTAGATTTTTTATGCCCGAGTAGAAAATTGATTATTGAATTGGATGGCGAGCATCATAATTGGGATAAATTTAAAAAGAAAGATTTGCTAAGGCAGAAAAAACTGGAGGAGAAGGGTTATAGGGTTTTAAGATTTTGGAACAATGATATTGATAGGAATTTGGAAGGAGTAGTTACAGAGATTAATAAATATTTGTAGTCAGTAGCCTCTCCTGCTCCGCCTTTGGCGGAGTATCCTCCCCGTGATCGGGGAGGATGATAATGAATAAACTCTTATGAAAAAGACTAAAATCGTTTGTACAATCGGGCCGGCATCGGATAGCTACGAAGTTTTGCTGAATATGGCCCGGGCGGGGATGGACGTAGTGCGACTAAACCTTTCGCATGGTGATTATTCGTCACATAAAAAAATTATTGGTCATGTACGAAAAATCGGCAAAGAACTCAATCGTCCGATTGGTATCATGCTTGACTTGCAGGGGCCAAAAATTCGTATCGGCGAATTAGCAAAACCGATTGTATTAAAAAAAGGTACCGCTGTGATTTTAACTCATAAAGTAAATGAGGTTGGACATACTGATCATCAGGTTTTGCCGATACAAGTTGATTTGCGTTCTTCGTTAAAACCCGAAGATCTGATATTAATCGATGATGGAAAAATTCATTTGAAGGTTTTACGCGTTAAAGGGTTGCGCGTATGGGCTCGCGTGGAATCTGGTGGGGTACTTAGTACCCATAAAGGGATCAATCTTCCGAATTCAGTGGTCAAGATTCCTTTGGTTTCAAAGAAGGATGAAGAGGATTTGAAATTTGGTTTGGAAAATGACGTGGACTTTGTGGCGTTGTCTTTTGTCCAGCATCCGCGTGATTTATTGCACCTGCAAAAACTGGTCAAAAAGCACAATCGAAAAAATAATACCGATCCTTGGATTATCTCTAAAATAGAAAAAGCAAGCGCGGTAAAAGAGTTTGAAAAAATTCTGCAGTTTTCCGGCGGTGCCATGGTGGCGCGCGGCGATCTGGGAGTTGAAATTCCTGCACAAGAAGTGCCGATCGTCCAAAAAGAAATTATCGAGCTTTGCCTGCGCAACTCCAAACCCTCGGTGGTGGCGACCCAGATGTTGGATTCAATGGTAAAAAGTCCGACTCCGACACGCGCGGAGGTGACCGATGTTGCCAATGCCGTAACCGACCACGCTGACGCGGTGATGCTTTCCCAGGAGACGGCGGTGGGGGAATATCCGGTGAAAGCGGTTGAACTGATGTCAAAGATTATTTCAGAAACAGAGGCATCTATTTATGATGATTTACCCCATGATTATTTGAAAGATGAAAAAAATTCGCGAGCTTTGGCGGTTGCCGATTCGGCGCATGAACTTTCCAAAAATACCGGCGCCAAAGCGATCGTCGGTGCCACAGTTTCCGGGTTTACCGCGCGGATGATTTCCCATCAGCGTCCGCAAAATGCCGAGATTATTATGATGACGCAGGATGAAAAAGTTTATCGGCAGATGTCTCTGCTTTGGGGAGTCCGAGCTTTCATGATTTCGCGATGCCGCACTTTGGAAGAAATTATTCAAAAGTCAGTTACCTTGGCCAAGCGAAGAAAATTGGTAAAAAAAGGCGATAAGATCGTTATCGTTACCGGCCAGCCGGTCGGGCAGAGGGAAAATATGAATTTGGTGGAAGTTCAGACAGTTTGATTTGGATTTTGAGTACTGATTTCGGGGTGTTTGACTTGGAAATAGATTTATGCAATTATATGTAGTTCCAAGGGGGGAACGAAATGCCACAAAGAAATACCGCTGTCGATGCAAACGTAATCCCTCTGCCAGTCGTGAGATCGATTCCTCATCCGGAGCGATCAGGCTACCATATAGAGTTTGAGGACGTGACCGAACGCGTTCTTTACCTGTTAACGATGAGGCTGCTTCCCTTGCTCCACATGTTCCCGCACAAAGGGGAGGCGAAGTCGGAAAGAGGCATACGAGCTTCGATCCATGGGATGGATGAACAATTTGTTCTTCTTTCACCCGCGACACAAGTTTGCGAGTTTTTTATTCTCCCCCACCTCTGCCTACCGGCAGGCAGACTTCACACCCCTTTATCTATTTTCCCAACAGTTCTATCTGACATATCTGACTTTGATTATTGTTGCGTTTATAATGTAATTTTTTTGATGGTTTTTATCCCGCTGTCTCGTTAAATATATTTTTAATGAGGATTAGGCGGTAAAATACCAAAAAAATTTGACTTAAGCCATTTTTTGTGATATACTATAGTTAAGTTTGGAAACAATTTAGAAACAAAAATTAATTAAAATTTAAAAAAGATGCGTAATAATATGGGTAAACCACGTTTTACCGGGATTTATGTTATATTTTTTATTGTTTCATTAACACTCCAGTTATTGGCGGGAGTTTTGTTGGTCGGTCCGGATAAAGCGGATGCCGCCGGCAACCAATGGTACGTATCTCCGACAGGCAGTTCTTCCGGCAATGGGTCTCAAAGTAGCCCGTGGGATTTACAAACCGCGCTTAACCACCCTTCTCAAGTCCAACCCGGCGACACTATTTGGCTTTTGGCCGGTTCTTATGTTACTCCCGGTTGGACGTTTAATTCTAAACTAAAAGGCACGGCTCAAAATCCAATTAAAG